>Ga0209284_10000204_pt1 | contig 93303 bp, 82 predicted proteins | sample FRY03_FD_187211 | JGI IMG/M metagenome (GOLD analysis project Ga0209284, IMG submission 187211) | Freshwater microbial communities from Lake Fryxell liftoff mats and glacier meltwater in Antarctica - FRY-03 (SPAdes) (version 2) | ecosystem: Environmental > Aquatic > Freshwater > Ice > Glacier... | reverse complement strand
GGGGGGGGGGAGTCAGAGCGCCTTCAGCTCGGCGCGGACTGCGGCTTTGACGTCGTCGGAGGCGAACGATGCGGTGAGTGCATCGAGTTGGAGTTCTACGTGGTCGGCGGGTGAGAGGCCGAAAACGTTGGTGCCGATCTCCAACTCGGTGTGGAGATCGGTGTCAAACCAGCCCGGGTCGTCGGTGTTCAGGCAGACCTTGACGCCGGCCTCGCGGAGGGCTTGGAACGGGTGGTTTGCGAGGTCGTTGACGACACCGAGCAGCAAGTTGCTGGTCGGGCAAACCTCGCAGAAGATTCCCGCGTCGGCGATGCGCTGGACGAGTTCGGGGTCTTCGAGGGCCCTGATGCCGTGGCCGATACGGACAGCGCCGAGGTCGTCGATGGCCTGTCGCACGCTGTCGGCGCTTTCGGTCTCGCCGGCGTGGGGGAGCGAGGCGAGTCCGAGTGCTCGGCCGCGCCGGAAATGCTCGGCGTACGGTGCCGCTGGGAAGCCAACTTCGTAGCCCCCAAGCCCGATTCCGACGATGCCGTCGGGGAGGATCGAGCCTTCGAGGAAGTCGATCGTGTCGGTCGAGTCGGGCATCTCAAGGTCGCGGGGAATGTCAACGACCCAACCGATCGAGACGCCGCGCGATGCTGCGAGGCGTCGCCCTTCATCGAGCTCTTCTCGGTAGTGCTCCCGGGACATGCCGCCGTGGAAGTGGCTGTACGCAGTGGTCGTGAGCTCAGCGTGCCGAACGTTCTGACTCGCGAGTGTCTCCGCCAGATCGTCGATAGCTGTGACCAGCGCCCCGTCGCTCCTGAGCAACCGCAAGCCAAAGAGGTACTGCCGCCCGAAGTCGGGAAAATCCTCGAACGAAAATGCGTCAGGAATCGCCCCGTCCCACACCCCAGAGAAGTCGGCCTGGTGCTCGGCCGCCAGCGCCTTCACCGTGGAAGGCGACATCGACCCTTCGAGATGACAATGCAACTCCACCTTCGGAAGAAGATGCAGCCAATCAGAAGCAGAGGTGTCCTGCGCGGGGAACGTTCTGGCCATTCTTCTCTTCACTCCTGAACTATTGATCGAGTCAGACTCTCTCGATGAGGGTGCCGGTGCCGAGTCCGCCTCCGCAGCACATCGAGATGAGGCCGTACTTTCCACCCGTCCGCTCGAGCTCGTAGATCGCCTTGGTCAACAGGAATGCGCCGGTGCCGCCCAGCGGATGACCGAGAGCGATGGCGCCACCGTTGGGGTTGGTCTTGGCGAGGTCTGCGCCGGTCTCTTTGGCCCACGCGAGCACGACGGAAGCGAAGGCCTCGTTGATCTCAAAGACGTCGATGTCATCGATCGTCAGGCCAGCGCGAGCGAGGAGGCGTTGGGTTGCGTCAATCGGCCCGGTGAGCATCAGCTCGGGGTCGGTACCGACCAGGCAGGTGTCGACTATACGTGCCTTCGGTGTGAGTCCGAGTTCGGCTGCTTTCTCTTCTGTCATCATCAGGATGGCGGCGGCGCCATCGGAGATCTGTGATGCGTTGCCGGCGGTGTGGACGCCGTCTGGGCGGCCGACCGGCTTGAGCGTGGCGAGCTTCTCCATCGATGTTTCGCGGAGGCCTTCGTCGCGGGCCACGATGTGGGTCGTGCCCGTCGGGTTGCCGTCTTCATCGACATCGGGGGCCTCGACGGTGATGTACTGCCCGGCGAAGCGGTCCTCTTCCCACGCCTGGATGGCACGCTGCTGCGATGCGAGGCCGAACGCATCGGTGTCCTCGCGGGTAATGCCCCACTTGTCGGCGATGCGCTCGGCGCCTTCGAACTGTGAGGTCATCTCGTAGTGGTCGAAGTACGGCGATGGGATCGGGACGCCAAGGCCGAGCTTCTTGGAGCCGCTTGCGCCGATGGGAACGCGACTCATTGCCTCGACACCGCAGGCCATCGCGACGTCGACGACCCCGGAGCCGATCAGCGATGCAGCAAGGCTGGTGGCCTGCTGGCTGGACCCGCACTGTGTGTCCACGGTGGTTGCGGCAGTGGTGAGTGGCAGGCCAGCACCGAGCCACGCGGTGCGGGTCAGGTTGAACGCCTGCTCGCCGGCCTGGCTCACGACGCCGCCGACGACCTGCTCAATGAGGGCCGGGTCGATGCCGGTCCGTTCGATTAAGGCTTTCTGGACGAGCCCGAGGGTTTCACCCGGATGCATTGTGGACAGGCCGCCGTTGCGCTTTCCGATGGGGGTGCGGACGGCATCGACGATTACGACAGAATTTCCAGAGCGGGTCATGTTGACATCGTAGAAAATCGGCACGCGTCGGCTGTAGCCCGGCTGCCACTGTCACACCACTGTCACACCACTGTCAGACGACTGTCAGACCACTGTCAGACCACTGTCAGACCGCTGTCAGACCGCTGTCAGACCGCGGGCACGGCCGCGGTACGGCAGTGGTGGTGTGACACGGCTCTACAGGTGAGGATCGGGTCAGCTGACGCGGTGGAGCTCTGCGGCGAGGTGGTGTTGGATCGGGAGTCCGACAGCGGCCATGCGGACGGTGTAGCGAAGCGTGTCACCGGTGAGCTCGAAGGTGCGCTCGGTCTGAGTGACCGACTTTGCTGATGAGGAACCGCTGAGAGTCGTGGATCGAAGGTCGATGATGAACGTGTCGCTCCCCGGCATGTTCGGAGCGGCGAACCCTTCGAGGATTTCGGTAATACCGGTCGGGTGAGCGAGGACGACTTCGGCGAGGCCACGGTCGGGGAACCGCCAGTAGCCGGACTCGGCATGGAGTGGTCGGCCGTCGTCGATCGCTCGAGTGCGTTGCTGGTAGGCCAGAAATGGTTTGCCGACGTGGCCAAACGTGATCGATTCAGAGAACTCGAACGACGCGATCGTTGGATACGCACCTCTTCCGGTGCCCTCCCAGGTGCCGAGTAGCACGGCGACATCGGCGAGGTCCGGATGAAGCGCAGGACTGGGTGTGGGCGTGGGTGCGGGCGTGGGTGACGGGGTGTCGGCCATGCCAGGATCGTACGCGTGCCTGCGTCGAGCGGGTCCTGTTCGTGGTACAGATGGCAGCGATGAGCATGGAACTGAACTTGGTGTCGATGAACACCGCTGCGCTGTACGACCCGCTGAACGATGTGCCTGACGGGTTCGAGGGGGAGCGTCGCTACGTCCACGTGATCGGGAGCACGGTCTTCGTCGACGACCGGCCGTCTGATGATGCTGGGGCCGAAAGCTGGGGCCACTACTTCATCGGCATCGTTGGCGGCGCCGGGTGGTGGGCTGTCGATGTTCCCGCCGAGGCTGGTGATCCGTCGTACGGCGCGGCGATGGACCTGTACAAGTACTTCGGTGTCGCGTCGGAAGGCGAGTGGTTGGCAGCGGGCCGCGCCGTGCAGACCGCCGAGTGGGCGCGCACCCATCGCTTCTGCGGTCGTTGTGCAACAGCGACCGCGCCGTCCGCTGGGGAGCGCGGGCTGAAGTGTCCGGCGTGCGAACTGGTCGTCTATCCGCGCGTCGCACCAGCGATGATCACGCTGATCACTCGTGGTCTGCAAGGCCCCGACCAGGAAGCGCTGCTGGCGCGCGGCGTTCGCTTCCCGATGCCGATGTACTCGTGTCTCGCTGGCTTCGTCGAGCCAGGCGAGGACCTCGAAGGCGCAGTCATCCGCGAGGTGAAAGAAGAGGTCGGCGTCGACGTCGATGACGTCCGCTACGTGGGCAGCCAACCGTGGCCGTTCCCGCACAGCCTGATGGTCGGCTTCCGCGTGAACTACACCGGCGGCGAGATCGTCTGTCAAGAGGGCGAGATCATGGATGCCAATTGGTATCGCAAAGACGACCTTCCGATGATTCCGCCGAACATCTCGATTGCTGGGCGAATCATCCAGCAGTGGATCGCCGAGTCATGACGCGGCCGGTCATGCTGGTGACCGGCGGGAGCCGAGGCATTGGCGCAGCAACTTGCCGACTCGCTGCTGCAGCCGGCTACGACGTCGCCGTCAACTACGCCTCGAACCGTGACGCCGCCGACACGGTCGTCAGCGCGTGTCGCGAGGCCGGGGCATCAGCGGTTGCTGTGCAGACCCTGGTCGAGTCTGAAACCGACGTGATTGCCATGTTCGACGAGGTCGTGGGTGCACTCGGGCCGATTGCTTGCCTGGTGAACAACGCAGGGATAGTGCGGGACCAGGTTCGTTTCGATGAGATGTCGGTCGAGCGATGGCGTGAAATGTTCGAGGTCAACGTGATTGGCTCGTTCATCTGCGCCCGTGAAGCAGTGCAGCGCATGTCGACACGCCACGGCGGCGCAGGCGGTTCGATCGTGAACGTGTCGTCGGCAGCGTCGTACCTTGGAAGCCCTGGCGAGTACATCGACTACGCAGCCTCGAAGGCGGCGATTGACACGATGACCATGGGGCTTGGCAAGGAAGTTGCCGAGGAGGGAATCCGTGTCAACGCGGTTCGTCCTGGTGTCGTCTACACCGACATTCACGGCAGCGGCGGTGAGCCGGGTCGTGTCGATCGGGTCGCCGGCGGTGTGCCGATGCGTCGAGGCGGGCAGCCCGAAGAGGTCGCTCAGGCGATTCTCTGGTTGGCTTCGGATGCGGCGTCCTACATCACCGCGACGACGGTGAACGTCAGCGGCGGTCGCTGATTTCGCTGATTTCGCTGATGGTGCTGATGCCGGTGTGAGCTGGTCAGGGCTCAGCACCTTGGTCGAGTACGGCCTGGATCGGGCGCGACGTGATTTCTAGATGTCGTCGAACAGAGTTGGACGACCGCGCTGGATTTTGATGTGCTTGCCGACTGGCAAATCAACAGCGGGCGGTTTCTCGAACATCTCGAGCTGTTCCCAGGTGACGGCAACATCGCTGACGGTGCACCAGCGCAGGCGACCCCGTGAACCCGGTCGGCGAATCTCGAGGACCTCTGCACGCAGTGATCGCGTCGCGCCGTCGGGGTCGCGCAGTTGAATGCTGCCGTCGTCCTCGATGCCCTCAACTTTGCCGACGATCCAACGACCCTTGCTGTTTTGTTGAAAACGGATTGGTTCACCGACTCGCAGGCCCAAACGGGCAAGAGCGGCAGGCGAACGTTGCATCGTGGTCGAACGGGGCAATCAATGATGATGATGCTGATGATGATGGGCGGTCAGCCGCCCATGACGGTGCGCTGCAACTTGCGCATGCCACCGAGCCAGCGGTCGGGGCTGGCAGCCTTCATCTGCATGTAGCCGGCGACTTCGGGATGCGGGAGGACGAAGAATGTCTCCTGTTCGATCGTGTCGGCGACCTGCACTGCGACGTCGGCCGGCTCCAGAACATCGCCAGCGGCCTTGACCACGTTGCCACCTGACATGGCATCGTCGCCGGCGTGGAGCATGGCGGTGTTGACGCCCTGCGGACAGAGACAGGTGACCTTGATGCCGCGGTCGCCGTAGGTGATCGACATGTACTCGGCGAAGGCGACAGCAGCCCGCTTTGACAAGGTGTACGGACCGGAGCCGATCTGGGCCAGCAAACCCGCGGCCGATGCGGTCGAGCAGAAGTAGCCTTCGCCGCGTTCGAGCCAGTCGGGGAGCAAGTAGCGAGCGGCCCAACGGTGTGCGTGGACGTTGACGTTCATTGCCAACTCCCAGTCGTCTTCCGGGGTGGCGAGCACGTCGCTCCCGTTGCCGACGCCGGCGTTGGCGAAGAACAGATCGACGTGGCCCATTGCCTCGATTGCTCCTTCGACGAGGGCCTTGTTGCCCGCCTCGGTGCTGACGTCTGCGACGAAGGCGATGGCGCCATCGAGCGAGGCTGCGACAGCCTCAGCACCACGGAGGTCGGCGATTGCGACCCGGGCCCCACGTGCATGGAACTCACGTGCGAGTGCCTCTCCGATACCCCGGCCAGCACCGGTGACGACGACGTTTTTGCCTTGCAGATCCATAGCACAGCATCGTATGCCCGACGCTGGGGTCGGCGACGATCCCGTGTGAACACGGGCGCTGAGGTCAAGTCCGCACTGCTTCGATTGTGTGACAGGTTTCTGAACTCGGAGCAGGTGCACACTCGGTGTCCAATCGCCGGGTACCGTGTCAGGTAATGACTGATCAGCGCAACGCCAACGACGCAGTGATCAACGAGGCTGTCGGTGTTATCGACGGTGCACTCTCTCGGATGATGCAGCGTGAGCTCGTCTCGAGCGGCGAGGTCGCTGACCTCCTGCTCGACGTCCGCACACTGCTGACCACCGAGGCCGAAAAGCCGTCCGTGGTCATCGAGACGATCGAACCGGTCGCCAGCGAAACTGTCTGACGAGGCGGCCTCATCGAGGCCTACTTCTTCGCAAGCTTCGTAAAACGCGCGATCGCATCGTCGAGGCATCGTTTCAGCAGCGCAGGGTTATCGACCGCTGCCGAGTCGGTGTTCAATCCCATGTCCAAGTTGCCGTTGTAGCTCAGCAGGGTCAGGTTGAACGCCACGCCGCTGAGCGGGCCGACCGGAATGTTGTGCAGCAACTGAGCGCCCGCGACGAACAACGGCATCGGTGCCCCGCGCACGTTCGAGGTGGCGAAGTCAACGGTCTGTGCTTGCTGGCGAGCCATTCGGGTGAGCAGTGACGTGGGAAGGCCTGCAGCTACCGCTGCCATTGAGTCGAGGTTGGCGCCACCCGTGGCGCTGACAGCGGCTGCCGATGCTTGGTCGATTGCACTAAACCGTTCGTCGAGCGACATTTCGCCGGTCGGAACGAGCATTCGCACGAGCGAGAACGCGTTGGCACCGGATGACTCGGTGCGAGTACTGATCGCCATCGACGCCCGGAGCGCCTCAACAGGGCTGCCGTGTTCGACGTGATAGGCGCTGGCCGCATCGGTCGCAATCGTTAAGAACGCCGTGTTCAGGGTGCCCCCGAGTCGTTTGGCCGCAGCCTTCGTCGCGTCAAACGGTGCCACTGAATGTTCGAGGGTGCGTCGCGTCGAGCGTTGCGTCCACAGAGGTGAACGAGCGGGGTCGGTGTCGCCCAACTGGTTGATGATGCTGCGGAACGTTTTGGCTGCAGCGCTGCTCGCATCGGGGATGTGTGACGGGTCGGAGAGCAGCTCCTTGACCTGCTTCAAGATGCCGATTGGCAGCCGCATCGATCCGGCGAGGATGTCGCGCACGGCGTCAGCAGCCTGAGTGTCGTTGTCGCGGAGATCCTCGGTGGCGGCCGCGATCTCGTCAGGTGTGAGCGGTTCTGGCTGGAGGGCATCGCGCTCGAAGTCGAGAAACTCGAGTGACAACTTCACGCCGCTCTCGCCGTCGGCGATGGTGTGGTGGAGCTTTTGGATCAGCGCCGCTCGGTTGCCTCTGAGACCTTCGACGACGGTGAACTGCCACAGCGGGCGAGTTCGGTCGAACGGGTCGGCACACAGCAGTGTCGCAAGGTCGAAGAGTTGGCGTTCGGTGCCGGGCTTGGGAAGAGCGACGCGGCGCAGGTGCAGGTTGATGTCGAAGTCAGAGTCATCGACCCAGGTCGGTGCGCTCACATTGCCCGGCGCGGTTTGCACTCGTTGGCGGAGGCGCGGCATGCGGTGGCTGGCGCGGATCAAGCGTTCGCGCAGCAGGTCAACGTCAGGCTTGCGGTCGAGGATCGTTATCGAGGCGAACGTCGACGACAAATGCGGGTCTTTTTCTAGCCGCCACATCAAACCCTCAGCGTCACTCATCTTGTTGCCGTACGCGATGTCGCTCATTGGCGCTCAGGGTATGCGGGCAAACCCAGTGGTTGGCACGATCGATGAGCGCCAGACCGGCTGAGCGTGCTCGGGACTCATCGCTCCATGGCCCCGGAGCGTGGGTGGTGGCTGGGTGGTGGCGGCGGGGAGGGGTGGCTGGGGAGGGGCGAATGTTAGGCGGGGAGGAGGCGCCGGGCAATACGGCGGCCGATCAGGCCGAGAATGCGACCGACGACGAGGCCACCCACGACGTCAGAAGCGTGATGAATTCTCACGTAGGCGCGGCTTGTGCCGACAATGCCGGCGAGGGTAAACCACACAGTGCCCATCCGCTTGCCATCCCATGCGGTCAGCATCGTGGCGGCAAACGCGGCGGCACTGGAATGCCCAGACGGGAACGACGAGGTCATCGGCTTGCGAACCTTCAACCGGTCGTCGCCATCGATGGTGGGGCGAGTGCGCTTGAACAGGCGCTTGACGCCCTGGTTGACGATGAGGCTTTCCGCGCCGATCAGGACGGCAAGCACGACCACCTGGTCGCGGCGGCCCTTGGCGAGGCCTCGAGTGACGCTGATCGCGTGCCAGATGAGGCTGAACTCGCCGACATGGCTGGCAGTGGTGAACACCTTGTCGGCGATCGGGTTACCGCGGACTTGTTCGAGGAGCTTGTCGACACGTTGATCGAATGCATCGACGACGGGGCCGAACGCACCTTGGCCGGGAACGTCGTCGAGCGGTGGGTCGGCAATCGATTCTGGTGAAATCGATTCTGACGCTGCGTCTGCTGTTGCCATCAGGATTCGAGGCTGACCGGCGTCGGCGTGAGTAAGGCCTCGTAAGCGGCTCGGGCCTCGGTCTCCGCCAGGGCGGGGTCGCCGTTGAATTCAGGGCACCATCGTTGGAATGAGCACCAGTTGCAGAGGTTGCTCTGGTTCGGGCGGAAGTCGCCGGTGGTGCACGCACGTTCGACTGCCGCCCACACCGCCTTCGTTCGGGTCGTGATGAACCTGACCGATTGTGCAGACGGGGTGGTTTCGATCGTCTCGCCGGTTTTGAGGTACATCAGGCGAATCTTTGACGGAACCACGCCGAAGACCTGCTCGCAGAGGAACGCGTAGAAGTGAACTCCGGCGAGGCTCTTCTGTTCGTACCGACCCGACGGGGCTCGACCGGTTTTGTAGTCGGTGACGACCAGCCCACCGTGCTCGTCGAGTTCGAGTCGGTCGATGATGCCGCGGAGCTGCAGGTTGCCCACGTCGGCGGTCATCCAAAGTTCGAGGCCGATCTCGCGAACGGTGCGCGGGTCTTCCATGCCGAAGTACTTCTCGATCAGCGATTCGCACTCGCGACGGAACGAGGTGGCGCCTGCGTTGTCGAGCTGGAGGCCCACGTAGTCGGGATGTGTGGAATACTCGTCGAGCGCCGTGGCCAAGTCGATGGCGAGGGACTCGGGCCTGCGATCGGCGGCGGAGCGAACGAACAGCAGCTCCAGGGCCCGGTGCACGACGGTTCCTTTTGTGGTGGCGACGCCGGGCGGTTCGGGCAGCTTTTGGATGCTGGAGAACCGGAATTGCATCGGGCACGACGTGAACGACGAAACCCGCGATGGCGAGAGTGTCATCGGTACCGGGTAGGCCGGCTCGACGGCAGCTTCTGACATGCAACTCACCCTACAGATCGCCTGTCACCGCCGGATCGCTGTCAGGCGAGGGTGTCGCGGAGCAGGTCGGCAATGACGTCGGGAGTGATAAACGGCGTGAGGTGGTTGCCGGCTTCCAGTTCGATGTACGAGCCGTTCGGGAGGCGTTCGGCGACGCTGGCGGCGATTCCGGCGGGAGAGCGTTCCTCGTCAACCTTGCCCGACACGACGATGACCTTGGTCTCGACCTCGGGGAGGAGATCCCAGAAGCCATGGGTGCCACCGGTTTCGAATGTGCGCGCTTCGTGCTCGGGAGCGCAGCGCAGCTCGACTCCGTCACCGCCAGGTCCGTTGCCCCCAGTTCCGCCGCCGATCGGGGCGAAGCCGTGCTCGACGTAGGCGCGAAGGATGTCGGGGTCGAAGAACTGCATCGGCGGCTTCGACGAGTACCGCTCGACCGCTGCCTCATACGAGTCGAAGGTGGCGCGGCGATTGCGGGCTGCGGCGATCATGGGCGTGGGCTCGCCCTTGGGGCCGACGTCGGGGGCGGGGAAGATGATCGGCTCGAACACGACCAGCGTCTCAAAGAGGCCGGGGTGGGCATGAGCCGCCATCACGAGCGACGCTCCTCCCATTGAGTGGCCGAATGCGACAAGACCGCCGTCAGGCGCAATTGCTTCGGCTGCGACCCGAGCGTCATCGCCGTACTTGGACCAGTCGACCTTCCAGTCGTCGGGCCGGGAGGTCATGCCGTGGCCTCGGTGGTCGAGGCCGAAGGACGTGAAGTCGGCGCCAAGTCGGTGGGCGATCGGCTCGTAGCAATGGGCATGGAAGCCGGTTGCGTGTGACCAGAGCAGTGTCCGGCCGGCGCCGCCGAACTCGTGAACCGCTACCTGAATACCGTCTGATGATTCGATCCGCACGGCGCCATCATCGTCGGGTTAGACCACGCGAGGCCAATCGTGATCGCCGCGGGTTGGACGAGAGTTGGCCGAGGGTCAGCGCTGGTGCTTGCGCTTGCGAGCGCGTCGCCACCAGGCGAGGAACAGCCGGTCGAGCAGCACGCCGAGGCCGATCGCAATGGCGATGGCGACCCATGTCCGACTGTTGAAGTCGAAGAACAGGAACTCGATAGCGGTTCGCTCGCGGTTCTGCGCAATGAACGCCGCGGTGACAGCTGCGACGAGAATCGTCAGCACCAAAAAGATCCCGGGCCCGTTGCGACCAGCGCCGCCGGGTTGTTCGTCGTACTGGAGATCGTTGTCGCTCACCTGCACAGCATGTCAGAAACAGACCCTCTCACGCGCCGAAGGCGTGAGGGAGGTGCGCTGACCTCACGCCTTCGGCGAAGAGTGGCCTACTTGAGGGCTTTGAGGAACATTGCCGTTTCTTCGGCGATGGCGGCGGGGACCTCGTAGCCGGTTTGGTCGGTGACGGTGTCCCAGTTGTCGCGCAGGTTCTCGGGCGTGAGCGAATCGGATGTGTAGCCCTGGCACTCGGCGATGAACACTTCGGCAACGCGGCCACCGCCAACCGAGTACGTACGGCCCGTCGACTCGCAGGACTCGTGGCTCAGGTACGTGACGAGCGGCGAGACAAGTTCGGGTTGCAGCTTCTCGCCGAGTGAACCAAGAAGATCTTCGGTCATGCGGGTGTAGGCGAGCGGCGCAATGGCGTTTGCCTTGATGTTGAACTTCGCACCTTCGACGGCGAGCACGTTGGTGAAGCCGACGAGCCCCATCTTGGCGGCGCCGTAGTTGGCCTGGCCAAAGTTGCCGAAGATGCCGGCAGCGGACGACGTGGACACGATGCGGCCGTACCCCTGTTCCCGCATCAGCTTCCAGGCCGGGCCGGTGACGTTAAATGCGCCGCGAAGGTGGACGTCGAGGACCGGGTCGACCAGATCGGGGGTCATGTTGTGGAACGATTTGTCGCGGAGGATGCCGGCATTGTTGATGACGATGTCGATCTTGCCGTAGGCATCGATGGCGGACTTGACGATCGACTCGCCGCCCTCAGACGTCGCGACCGAATCGGTGTTGGCAACGGCGTCGCCGCCGGCTGCGGTGATCTCGTCGACGACCAGTTGAGCGGCGCCCTTGTCGCTGCCCGAACCGTCGACAGAACCGCCGAGGTCGTTCACCACAATCAGTGCACCACGTGCTGCCATCATCAGTGCGTGCTGCCTACCCAGGCCGCCACCGGCGCCGGTGATGATCGCTACTCTGCCGTCGAATCCAAGATCAGTCATGGGGAGCCACGTTACCCACGGGTAACCGAGGTCGACCAACCTTGTGCCATGTGGCGGCCCGTAGTCGGCCTCGTCGTGGCCGACGAAAGAATCTCCGTCTCGCCAACGAACATCGTCGACGCCGCAGAGATGACGGTCCTTGCAGCAGATGCAGCAGATGCAGCGGGCGTGCTCGGCGGCAAGATCAGGACGTCGATTGATCCGTCAAATATCAATTGTCCTGACGAGACTGCCGTGCTCGCCAATGATCAGATGCAGTACGAGATCACCGATGAACGCTGGTGCTCGGGCTGCGCCCGACTCGCTCACGCTCGGAGGGCCGACGCGATCCGAACTGGGTTGTCGGCGCTCACGACGACGCGTTCGTCGTCGATGCTGACCGGGACACCGAGGCCGTCGGCCAGCGTGAGCGTGCACCCGTCGTGATCGAGGTCGACACGGATCTTGGAGCCGTGTCGGGTCAGGTGGAACGTGATGCCGTCCCACGCCGCTGGAAGGCGAGGCGTAAACTCGACGAAATCGCCACGTTCGACCAACCCGGCGAAGCCGTACACGATGCCGGCCCACACACCGCCGGCGGATGCGATGTGCACACCGTCAGCGGTGTTGTTGTGGGAGTCGTGGAGGTCGAGGTACAGGGCCTGCAGGAAGTAGTCGACAGCGACATCTTCGTAGCCAACGTTGGCTGCGACGATCGCCTGAACACACGCTGACAGCGACGAGTCCCCAGTGGTGATCGGGTCGTAGTAGTCAAAGTTGCGCCGCTTCTGGTCTTCTGAGAAATGCTCACCGCGCAGGAACATCGCGAGGACCACGTCGGCTTGCTTGAGCACTCGGTGTCGATAGATGACCAGCGGGTGGAAGTTGAGGAGCAACGGGTACTTCTCGGGCGGCGTGCCCTCCCAATCCCACGGCTCGAGGTCGAGGAACTCGGAGTCCTGGGGATGGATCTCCAGCTGCTCGTCGAATGGGATGTGCATCGCGTCAGCGGCGGCATCCCACGCATCGAGTTCACCGACGTCGAGCCCGGTCGATCGCTGCACGTGTTCGAACATCTCAGGGTTCCACTCGGAAAGGAATCGCACCGTGCGGGCCGCGTAGCGCAGGTTGAAGCGTGCCATGACGTTCGTGTACGTGTTGTCGTTCACGACGGTCGTGTACTCGTCGGGGCCGGTCACCCGGTGGATGTGGAACGTGCCTGATCCGCTGGTGTTGTAGAAGCCGAGGCCGGCCCACATCCGTGCAGTCTCGATGAGGATCTCGGCGCCCTCGTGCGCAAGAAACTCGATGTCGCCCGTTGCGTCGAGATAACGGCGGAGCGCAAAGACCACCGCTGCGTTGATGTGATACTGCGCGGTGCCAGCGGCGTAGTAGGCCGACGCCTCTTCGCCATTGATGGTGCGCCAGGGATACAGCGCACCGTTCTCGCTGAGCATTTTGGCGCGCGACCGGGCGGCGTCGAGCATCTTCCACCGAAAGCGGAGGACCTTCCGCGCGGCCTGCGGGTTGGTATAGGCAAGGAACGGTGCGACGTACACCTCGGTGTCCCAGAAGTAGTGCCCGTCGTAGCCGCCGCCGGTGACGGCCTTCGCGGCGATGCCCTGCTCGTGTGTCCGCGCAGACGCCTGGGCGAGCTGGAACAGGTTCCACCGCAGCGCCTGCTGCGCTCGATCGTCGCCACGCAGTTCGATGTCTGACGCAGCCCAGAAATCGGCGAGCCACGACCGCTGTTCCGAACGCAGTTGGTCGAGACCATCGTCGGCGGCGCGCTGCAGGGTGCGTCGACAACGGTCGGCGAGCTCTTCGGTCGGCACCCCAGTGGAAGAGTGGTACGACGCAAACTTCGTGATCCGGATCGTGTTACCTGGCTGCGCCTCGACGGTGAACACCGTCTTGGCGAGGTCGTCTTCGGTGCTGTGTTCGATGTCGATCGCGCAGGTCGTGTCCACGACATGATGCATGCCGACAGCCAGTGTCATCGCGCTGTTGACGCAGCGGTAGCCGAGGACGGTGTGGTCGCCGTCGTACTCGTTCAACAGAGGTTCGAGCACTCGTTCGGCGAACTGGCTGGACTGGCGCGGGTCGGTGGTGCCGTCGCCCTCACCGAGCGCTGCGTCAGGAACGTGGTATTCATCTTCGCCGTCTTGCCGGTTCATCAGCTGCGAGGAGATGACGATTGGTGCAGCGTCGTCGAGCAGTGTGACCTCGAACGTCATCGCTGCAAGGTGGCGATGCTCGAAGCTGACGAGGCGCGTGGAGGCCACGCTGACGCGCTTGCCGCCGGGCGTCCGCCAGATGAAGCTGCGGGTCAGCTCGCCGGTGCGAAAGTCGAGCGTTCGCTCGTAGTCGATCAGTTCGGCACTTTCGAGCAGGAGCGGTTCGTCGTCGACGTACAACTTGATCAGCTTGGCGTCGGGCGCGTTGACGATCGTCTGACCCGTCGTGGCGAATCCGTAGGCGTTTTCGGCGTGCCTGATCTGCCAGGTCTCGTGGAACCCGTTGACGTAGGTGCCGTGGGAGTGAGCGTTGCGACCTTCTTCCGGGTTGGCGCGCATGCCGATGTAGCCGTTGCCGACGGCGAACAGTGTTTCGGTGTGACCGAGGTCGTCATCGCAGTATTCAAGTTCGGTCAGCCGCCACGGGTCGACGGGAAATCGATAGTCGGGAAGGGGAGTCGGGTTGGCCATGTCAGTTCAGCAGTTCAGTAGTTCAGCGAGGTCGGCAACAACAAATGTCGCACCGTGGTCGAGCAGCGCCTGCGGGCCGGCGCCTCGGTCGACTCCGATGACCACGGCGAAGTTGCCGGCTGCACCGGCGGCGACACCGGAGGTCGCGTCTTCGACCACTACGGTTCGTGCAGGATCGACACCCAGGCGTTGGGCGCCGAGCAGGTATCCGTCAGGAGCGGGCTTGCCAGCGAGCCCTTCATCTGTTGCGACGATGCCGTCGATCACGATGTCGAATCGGTCGCCGAGTCCGGCAGCGTCAAGCACCGGAACGGCATTCTTCGATGACGACACGATGGCGTCGGGGATCGATGCGTTGGTGAGCAGTTCGAGTGTCGCGGCGGAACCCGGATACGGGGCGATGCCGTCCCGTTTGAGCACTTCGTTAAAGAGTGCGTTCTTGCGGTTGCCCAGAGCGCAGACCGTGCCGTCTCCGGGAGCGTCAGAGGCGTCGCCGTCGGGGAGCGTGATGCCACGCGAGGCGAGGAACGACCGGACTCCGTCGTAGCGCGGCTTGCCGTCGATGTATTTGAGGTAGTCGGCCTCGGTGTAGTCGTAATCGGCGAACAGTTCGCCCCAGGCGTGTTCGTGGATCTCGGCAGTCGGTGTGATGACGCCGTCGAGGTCGAACAGCACTGCGTCGTAGTCCGTCCACCGGAAAGTGGCTGCCGTCGGTTGGTCCATCGTTCTGAGGCTACGCGACCGACCAGAGTTGTGTATCGGGTCAGACCCGTTCCGTCGCTGTTGAAAGAAAGCCCTGCCTCTGAGAGCGCTCTTTGTCCTTTGTCTCGCCCGACTACTTGGCGGCGAGATCGAGAGCGCGCTGCTTGAGGGCGCGGTAGTCGAGCTTGCCGTTGTTGGCTCGCCCGACCGTGTCGATTTCGAAGACGACCTTCGGGGCCTTGTAGGCCGCGAGGTTGGCCTTGACGTGATCGCGAAGTTCTTGGGATTCGATGGTGGCGCCGGGGTGAGCCTCGACCAGCGCAGTGATCGATTCGCCCCACTTCTCGTCAGGCAGGCCGACTACTGCGGCATCGGCGACGGCGGGATGCCGCTTCAGGCACTCTTCGACTTCTTCCGGGTAGACCTTCTCGCCACCGGTGTTGATGCACTGGCTGCCGCGTCCGAGGAGGGCGACGGTGCCGTCGACCTCGACCGTGGCGTAGTCGCCAGGGATTGAGTAGCGCTCGCCGCCGATGATCACGAAGGTTTCGGCCGACTTGGCTTCGTCCTTGTAGTAGCCAATCGGGGTGCGGCCCCGGAGGGCCACCCGGCCACGCTCGCCCGAGCCGGGAACGACGTCGTTGCCGTCATCGGTGATGACTCGCGTGTTGGGTCCGAGTTGGAACTGGGCGGTCTGACGATTCGGATCGCTCACTGACTCGGAGGTCGTCGTGTTTGTCGCCATGCCGATCGCTTCGCTCGATCCGAGCGCGTCGACCATGATCAACCGATCGTTGTGGCGGAGCAGGCCGTCCTTGGTTTCTTTCGACCACATCACGCCGGACGACACGATGACGCGGAGCGACGAGATGTCCCAACGATCAGGCTCGGCCTCGAGGGCTCTGAGGATCGGCTTGGCGAAAGCATCACCGACGATCGAGGACGAGTTGATGTCGTACTGCTCGACTGAATCGAGGAACTCCTCAGCGCTGAAACTGCGGCCCACCGTGGTGGTGATGCTGCCGCCGACCATCAGGTTGCTGATCGCATTGAACAGGCCGGTGCCGTGCATCAGTGGTGCACCCGGCATGTTGCGCGGGCCGGGCCTGGTGGCGCGAGCGTCGACCGCGTTGAGGTCCTGTTCGGGCGGAAGCCGCATGCGATTGTTGGCGTCGAGCACGCCGAACAAGTCGTCTTGACGCCACATGACGCCTTTCGGCATGCCGGTGGTGCCGCCGGTGTACAGAAGGAGCAGGTGGTCGCCGGATCGGCCCCAGGCACCCGAGACGTTCTCGTCGGTTCCGGCAATCGCAGCGGCTTCGTACGGTGTTGCCCAGTCCGGGCATGGTCCAGCGTCGTCATCGACCCACAGCCAGGTCGTGATGCGTGGCACGCGATCGCGAATGGCTTCGATTTGATCGGCGAAGGTTCCGTGGAAGACAACGGTGGTGACGTCGCCGTTGTCCCACAGGTAGACCAGTTCGTCAGCGGCATAGCGGTAGTTGGTGTTGACCGTGGCGAAGCCGGCCTTAAACGCCGCGAATGTCGACTCAAGGTATTCGGGGCAGTTGTAGAGGTACTGGGCGACCTTGTCCTGTTCAGCGGCTCCGGGAATCGCGAGCATCGCCGTGGCAACGCCATTGGCGCGCCGGTTCATTTCAGTCCAGCTGATCTGGCGAGCGCCCTGCTGCTGGGCGAGTGCATCGCCGAGCCCACTGGCGATCGTCTCCCAGACGTCGGCGAGATTCCATCCCGTTTCGGTGGGGCTTACGTCCGTTGTCGTCACGACGAAGGACGGTAGCCACCTAGCTCGGCGGTCCCTGCATTAGCCGGTCGTATGCGGCCGTCACCGGGGAGTGTTCGGAGATCGCACCCCACATCGATTCGATCCACCAGGTGGCTCCGGCATCTTTGTACGCGCTCGGCGAATGCTCGGTCCCCTGGCCCTCGACGACGATGTCGAAGTCGCCGCCGGTATTGGGGTGCGCAGCAATTTCGGCGCCCAGCGTGGCGATCTCTTCGAGCGTCGGCTGGCGGACGCCCATTTCGGTCGACGAGTCGATCACCTGCGGGATAATCCCGTCCCAGCTGAGCGCCCGCCGCATCGACTTCGGTCGACCGAGGGCTCCAACGCACCAGATGGGGACGCGCGGCTGCTGGACGGTGTGGCCGATTGTCGGGAACTCGGTGGACCGCACCGTGTAGTGGGTGCCTGCGTACTCGAAGGGCTGGCCCCGCCAGAGACCGCACATGACGTCGAGACACTCGTCCATCAGTTCCGCGCGCACCTTGCGGTTGCACTCCTCACCGAAGGTGTCGAATCCACTGTTGGGCGCGCCGAGGCCGACCGACAGGGTGACCCGGCCGTTGGAGACGCGGTCGACGGTTGCCACCTGGCTTGCCAACTCCCACGGCCGACGGCGTGATGGAGGTGTGAGCATCGTGCCCAACCTGATCTTGGAGGTGCGAACAGCGGCGAGGCCGAGCGAGATCCACGCGTCGACACCCCAAACCGGCTCCCACACGAAGAGGCCGTCCCAGCCCGCTTGTTCGGCGGCAGCCGCGAGGTCACCGACGTCGGCGGCGTCAGCCCACGGAACCACAAACCCAAACTTCACGATCTCGACCTCCTGCTGCCGACGCTAGATCACATCGACCCGACGTGCCAGAAAAGCTCGTTTGCGTCGAGCTTTCGGTGCGTCTGCCAACCGATTTGTCGACGCAAAGTGAGTGAAGCGGTCGGCGCTGGGTTCTACAGTGCGTCGATGGTCACGCTCGTCGATGCCGCCCACGATCTCACCGAACTCATTGAGGCCCACGCCGATCTTGCTGAACGGAACCGCCGACTGCCTACCGAGACCGTCGCTGCGCTGACCGACGCCGGTCTGATGCGGATGTGCGCACCTGCCGAGTACGGCGGCCCAGAAGCAGATCCGCTCACCCTGCTCGAAGCAATTGCAGTGCTCGCCTTCGCCGACGGTGCTGCCGGGTGGTGCTCGATGATTGCCTCCACCACGTCCTCGATGGCAGCGTTCCTCCCAGCGAGTGCAGCACAGCAGATCTACGGCGACCCGCAGGTGGTCACCGGCGGAGTCTTCGCGCCGAATGGTCAGGGAAGCACCGCAACAGTTGACGGCGTTGAGGGTTTTCAGGTCGACGGTCGTTGGGCATGGGGGAGTGGGACGCAACATTGCCAATGGGTGCTTGGTGGAGCGCTCTGCGACGACAAGACGTTTCGGCTCTGCTGGTTCCCGCAAGGCGACGTCACGTTCCACGACACCTGGCATACCTCTGGGATGCGCGGCTCGGGTTCGCTCGACTATTCGGTTCAAGCAGCCTTTGCGCCCGCCGAGTTCACCATGCAACCCGGCGTCACTCGCCCAGTTGTTGACACGCCTCTCGCACGGTTCCCAAACTTCGCACTACTCGCAGCGGCGGTGAGCGCCGTCGGCCTCGGCATCGCACGGCGCGCTCTCGACGAAGTGATCGAAACAGCGCAGGGCAAAAAGCCCCAATACTCATCGAAGACGCTTGCTCAAAGCGGCTACACACAGATCGAAGTCGCCCGCGCTGAAGCGAAGCTGCGGTCAGCCCGCGCATTTCTGCATGACGAAGTCGGCACCGCATGGGCAACCGTCCAAGCCGGCGATGATGCGACAATCGAGCAGCGCACCGGTATCCGCCTCGCCGCAACGAATGCAGCGACCGTCGGCGCTCAAGTCACCGACACCGCATTCACGTTGGCCGGCGGCACCGCCGTCTATGACACCAGCCTGCTCGGCCGGTGTCTGCGCGACGCTCACGTCGTCACCCAGCACATTCAGACCGCACCCAAGCTGAACGAGAAGATCGGTCAGCTCCTGCTCGGCCAGGACACCGACACCTCAATGTTCTGAGTGTGCAGCTGCGCTGCACGGCTGACTTCGTCGGCCCTGCGACTGGCGTCGCAGCTCAGAAGTCTTCGGGCTGTGCCCGAATTCGCTGCGCTTTCGGGGCCACGCGGCTGACTTCGTCGGCCCTGCGACTGGCGTCGCAGCTCAGAAGTCTTCGGGCTGTGCCCGAATTCGCTGCGCTTTCGGGGCCACGCGGCTGACTTCGTCGGCCCTGCGACTGGCGTCGCAGCTCAGAAGTCTTCGGGCTGCGCCCGAATTCGCTGCGCTTTCGGGGCCACGCGGCTGACTTCGTCGGCCCTGCGACTGGCGTCGCAGCTCAGAAGTCTTCGGGCTGTGCCCGAATTCGCTGCGCTTTCGGGGCCACGCGGCCGACTGTCGTCGGTGACACTCTGCTCCTTTACTTGAGCAATGCGATCTCTTCGTAGCGCTTGCCGAGGATCTGTTCGACGTCGCCACCGAGCCAGTCGAGGCAGGCGGTGAACATCAGCCGGGGATCGAGCTGCGGGCGAAGATCGCCGTCGAGGAGGTCTCTGGTGTCGAGCGCTCCGAACAGCGCGCCGTTGACGGAGTTGCCCATGAGGAACGACACACCGGCTGCGCCGTGGTCGCAACCTTCGCTGGCGTTCTGAGCGACGCGTCGGCCGAACTCGCTGGTCGTGGCGAGCAGAATTCGATCGCTGGCACCGGCGTCGTCGAGCGTCGCCCAGAACTGGGACAGCCCGTTCGCCAGGTCAGCGAGGAGTGCAGCATGGGTTTCCAACTGTTCGCTGTGCGTGTCGAACCCGTTGACCGAGATGGTGACGACACGCGTTCCGACGTCGCCGAGAATCATCTCGGCGGCGACGGCCAGCCCCGTCGTGTAGGCACCGGATTGGGCCCCGAGGGCATCGGCGGCGCGCTTCGGAGTGCGTGCTCGTACCGCGTCAGCGATCTGGTCGAATTCTTCGATGGCGCCAACCGAATCGACGAATGCTCGCTGGGCGGCAGCAACGATTGGGTCGTCGCTTTGCTGCTCGCCGAGCGCTCGAATGGTGGCGTTACTCAGCGTTGAGGGGAATGCGAACGCATCGACGTCGTCAATCACCGTGGCGCTTTTTGAGGCCCCGATGGCTACTTCGCCGACAGCGCCGAGTGACGTGGCGCCGAGCGAGGTGAGTTCGTCCGGCAGCGTGTCAAGCCAACGACCGAGCCAGCCGAGGCTGTCGTCGAGTCGGTCAGCACGCGCCCACCGATCCATCGACACGAAGTGCGATCGGTTCGGATCGTCGAAACCGATGCCTGCGAGCGTTGCCATGCGCCCGCTTTCTACAAACGGGAGGAGCGGACTCAACGACGGATGCAGGCCATGACCCTGAAGCGCCGTGCTCATCATGATGTCGCTCTCCGCCAGCGACAACGTCGGACGGAGATCGCGGTACGCGCCCGTCAAGGGCGGCAAAGTGTTGACCGCGTCGTTACCGCCGCGCAGTTCGACGAGCACTAAGACAGGTTGATCGACCATGGCTGCTGATGCGAGTTCAGGTGGGGTTGACACGGTGGTGACCACGCCTGCAGTGGTGGTTGGGGCTGTGGTGGTCGGAGCAGATTTCGCTGACGACGATGGAGACGATGGGGATGACGCGGACGATGAAAAAGTCGGGTCGGCCGGCTGCGTGGCAGCGCACCCGGTGGCGAGGAGGCCGCCCGATAGGGCAAGGAAGCGGCGCCGTGAAATGACGATCATGCGAGAAGGCTTTCCGGGCAGACGAGCGCAACGGTGAGGCGTCCGACAGGATCTGCTGTTGAGCCGATGGCGCTGCGCGTGCCAGCGCCGAACGGTTCGCGTAGGCCCAGGTGTTCGGCAAGCTGATCGACGTCGTTGTCTTCAGCAGCGATGTGGAGCGGCTCGGATGGGTCAGTAGCGGCGGCGAGCGCTGCTGCAACGTTGGTTCGAGCAATGAGCGAACTCGAGGTCAGCCACTCGGTTCCCCGGGGCCAACCGGCGACGCTGGGCGGGAACAGCGGGACCTGACCCATCTCGCGTATCGACTGGGTTGCTGAACGACGGAGCCCGCTCAAGTCGACGCCGGTCGCACGAGCGCAAATCACGAGCCAGCGGATCGGGTCGAGCACGACAGTTGTCGATGCTCCTTTGAGGCCGAGCCGTAGCGCCTGTTCAATGACCGCATCGAGGCGCCGACCAGTTGCTTTGTACGTACTGATCAAGTCGCTTCGCACGTCTTCGCGGGTGTCGCCTGTGAGGTCCCCGAGATATTCGGAGATGATGCGGTCGGCAACGAAGCCCGGGTGAGCCGGATCGTTGATGACCGCGTCGATGACCGATCCGACGTCGTTGACACCGGTGGCGCCGAGCAGCGTTTGCGATGTGTCGTCGTGGCGTCGCCGAACGAACTTTGCACTGCGGTCTCGTCGATCGATCGTCCACCCGGTGAGCGCAATCGCCGCAGCCTGCACGTCGGCCTCGGTGTAGTTGCCTTCGCCGAGGCCAAACAGTTCCAGTAACTCCCGGCCGTAGTTCTCGTTGGGCGCTTGAGCGGTGGACGTCCTGCCGTCGAGGTAGACGAGCATCGCTCGGTTGATGGTCAGATCACCCAGGAGGTCGGCGAAGTCAACGCTGCCGGACTGTTCGAAGAGCTGGATCTGTTCGACCATCGCTTCGGGATTTGGCACCTTGTCCAGCGAGCTGACCAGCCATCCATGCAGCATCCAGGTTCTGCGATCGTGGAACGGACGGTCGCTCGCGATGAGGGCGCCGAGCCAGGCTCGAACAGCGGCGGCACGGCCCTTGTTCTGTGGATCGAGATCGGTGTCGGCCCAGATGTGGCGCGGCGTAGCTGGTGGAGCAAAGAAGGCATCGAGTGAGTCGTCGGGGTCGCGCTCGACTTCGGCCTTGAGGTCATTGGGATGGAGGCCGAGCCCAGCTCGGCGATGCAGCCATCCGGCTGCCTGTTGTCTGTCCATGTACACCATCGTCCATGCCGAGGGTAAGGCGCTGGCAAGAGCAGCGCAGGAGCCCGGTTCGAACGGAGCAGCGCAGCTCGCGTACGTTCCCGTACATGGAGACGATCTCGCTTGCCCGTACCGGCCACGTGGTGACCGCCACGATCGACCACCCGAACTCACCGATGAATGCCGTCGACGCACAGTTGCATCACGACTTCGGCGAGCTGTTCCGCATGCTCAAGATGGCCGACGGCGAACTGCTCGACGGGGCGAGGGTGATCGTGCTGACCGGATCGGGCCGGGCGTTCTCGGCCGGCGGCGACATGGCCTGGTTCCCTGAACTGCGGTCCCCGGATCGATTGACGCGACTGCGCCGCGAAGGGAAACAGATCATCTGGGATCAGCTTGATGTAGAGATTCCGATCGTGTGCGGGCTGAACGGACCGGCGGTCGGCCTCGGCGCTTCGATCGCGCTCATGTGCGACGTGATCGTGATGGCCGAGACAGCCGCGATCATCGATCCGCACGTCCAGGTCGGTCTCGTCGCCGGTGACGGCGGGGCGGCAATTTGGCCACTCCTACTTGGCCCAATGGCGGCGAAACGACACCTGATGCTGGGGGACCCGCTCACCGCCCTTGAGGCACTCCGGCTCGGTGTCGCAGCCGAGATTTGCCCGGCCGAAGATGTTGGGGCGGTTGCCCTGCGGTGGGCCGAACGAATCGCAGCACAGGCGCCGCTGGCGGTACAGGGCACAAAAATCGCGGTCAACCAGCAGTTGAAGCAAGCGTTGCTCACAAGCTTCGATTTGTCGATGGCCTTAGAGATGCCCTGCTTTAACTCTGCTGACCACGCCGAGGCTGTTGCCGCCTTCGTCGAGAAGCGCACCCCCAAGTTCGAAGGCAAGTAAAATGGCTGCCACGGAACCAGCCCCTACGTCGACGGAGCGGCTCGAGTTTGATCTCCTCGACCCCGACTTTTACAGCTCGAACCCACACGGTGCGTGGGCCTGGATGCGGGCCAACGAGCCCGTCTATCGAGATGATCGTAATGGACTCTGGGGAATCACTCGGCACGCCGACCTGATGGACGTTGAACGACGATCGACGGTCTTTCTGTCCGGGCAGGGTTACCGGGCCGTCTGGTCGCCGAGCGAGATCAACATGATTGCTCAGGACGATCCGCGACATCGCCAACAGCGGATGTTGGTGCAGGGTGACTTCACGAAGAAGTCAGTAGAGCAACGTCAGGCCGGTATCGATGACCTGGCGCGTGAACTCATCGATGCCGCGCTCGCAGCCGGTGACCACATGGAAGTCATCGATGCGATCTCGGGTCAGCTTCCGGCGAGGCTGACAGCGCAGCTGCTCGGTTATCCCGAAGAACGTTGGCCTGACCTGAAGTCGTGGTCCGAGCGGTTGATGCGAACCGACATGCGCGAGCGCGACGGCAAGGTCTTCCGTGAGTTCTTCGCCGCGAACATGGAGTTTGTCGAGGCGCTGCAGGCAGTGGCGATGGAAAAGTATGCCGACCCCACCGATGACTTGATCTCGCGATGGGTGCATGCCACCATCGACGGCGAGCCGCTGTCGCCGGAGGCAATCGTCCACGAAGTCGGCCTCTTCATTTCGGGTGGTGCGGAGACGACTCGAACCGCAATCAGCCACGGGCTGCGCACCTTCGTCGATCATCCCGAGCAGTGGGACGCCATGGCAGCAGACCCGAGCTTGGTACCTGGTGCGGTCGAAGAGGTCTTACGCTGGGTGACACCGCTCAACAACATGTTCCGCCGCGCAGCTGTTGATGCCGTGGTCGGCGGGCGCAAGATCGAGCGAGGGGACCGCATCGTGTTGCTGTACCCGGCAGCGAACTTCGACGAGGCGGTGTTCAACGAGCCGTTGACATTCGACATCCGGCGCAACCCGAACCCGCACGTCGCATTCGGCTTCGGGACGCACTTGTGTATCGGTACCCATGTTGCGCGGGCGACACTCAGCGCTGTGTTTGGTCAGCTGAGCCGGCGCGTGACCAAGCTGACCGCCATCACCGAACCCGATGTCGAGTCGAACATTTTCGCTCGTGCAGTTCGCTCCTTCGAGCTCGGCTACCGGATTAGAAGATCAGGCTGAGATTGATGTTGCAGGTGCCCGCGGCTCGTTGCATCGCGCCGACGACGACGTTGTTGTCGGCAGCCGACGCAGCGAGGGTCAGGCCCTTGCCGAGACCGTCGAGACCGATGTCAGTGACGAGCGCGGCACCGAAGCATTCGCTTTGGTCTTGGCGGAGGCGGCTCGAGCCTCTCCGTGACGTCAATGTCTCGCCGATGTAGCGGGCGAAGTCAGGGTTGCCAGCGATGTCGAAGGTGATGACGTCAGGGCTGGTCGGGGCAGGATCAGCACGCACCTCGTCCAGCTCGGTCTGTGCCGACTTGAGTTCCTGGCGCAGCGTGGCGATCTCGTCGGCCAACTGCTCGTTGTTGACGGTCAAGTCATCCGCCTGCGTGCGGAGCTGAGCCAGGTCGTCTGCGCCGGCTTCGAGCTCGGAGACGGCCCCGTCACGCTCGGCGGTCAGTGCATCGGTGGAAGCCTGCAAAGCGTCGAGATCAGCCCGAGCGGTCGCGAGTTCTGACTCGAGATTCGCTTGTCCGGTGGCGCTGGCCCCAGCGTCGGCGATGGCGGTATCTCGTGCGGCTTCGGCATCGCCGGTCGCGCTCTTTGCCGACATCCACAGCAGGCCCATCCCGACTGCCAGGACGAGAGCGAGTGCAGCGACGATGCCGAGAATCGTGAGTCGGCGTCCGTCGCTATTGTCAGATGGGTTCGGCGGTGGGAATGCCGGAGGCGGGCTCGAGAACGTCGGCGATGCTGTTGCAGACACCTTCGAGACTTTGGTGGCGGAGCTCTCCAACAAGCCGGTCATATAAATACGGTATTGCTCGACTGCGCTGAGGGCAGGGATGCGTCGGGAACAGCGCGCTGATGTCGCGCTGATATTGGGTCATTGATCTCGACGTGTCTATTGTCACGTCATGAGCGCCATCACGAACGTCGCCGGAATCGTCCGCACCCACGGTGTGGGCAGGTCCGAGCACACCGCCCTGATCGAAGGGCAACGGCGTCTGTCCTGGGCCGACGTCTATAAACGGGCGCAACGAACCGCCCAGGCGCTCGCGTCGGTCGGCGTCGGAGCAGAAGACCGTGTGGCATTCCTCGACAAGAACGGCATCGAACATTTCGATGTGTTCTTCGGTGCGTCGCTCCTCAACGCCGTAGCGGTCGACGTCAATTGGCGCCTTGCTCCGCCTGAAGTCGCCTTTATCGTGAACGACGCCGAAGCCAAGGTGCTCGTTGCCGGGCCTGACTTTGTGCCGATCCTTGACGCCATCAAGGACGAGCTCACGTCGACGACGAAGATTCTGGTCATCGGTGGGGCTGGCGAATCAAATGGGGGTTACGACGACTTCGAAACCTGGATCGACGGCTTCGACGCCGAAGATCCCGGCGTCGAAGCCGTTGGCGGTGACGTCGCGTTCCAGCTCTACTCGTCGGGCACGACCGGCCGTCCCAAGGGCGTCATGCTCTCCAACGACAACTTCTTCAGCTTGCTCCCGATTGCCAAGGAGATCTGGGAGCTTTCTGGCGACGCGGTCAACCTCGCAGCGATGCCGCTTTTCCACATCGGTGGCGGCGGCTGGGCGACCGCAGGCATGTACGAGGGTTGCACCACGGTGATCCTCCGTGAGCTCGACCCGGCCGGCCTGATCGACCTGATCCAGAACGAGAAGGTCACCCACGGTTTCCTCGTCCCGGCAGTGCTGCAGTTCATGCTGATGATGCCGAACATGGAAGGTGCCGACTTCTCGAGTTTGCAGATTCTTGTCTACGGCGCATCGCCGATCAGCGAAGAAGTGCTGGCGGCCTGTGTCGAGAAGTTCAAGCCATGCAAGTTCTGGCAGGCCTACGGGCTCACCGAAACGACGGGCGCCGTGTTCAACCTGCCACCCGAAGACCACGACCCGAATGGACCAAACACGCATCGCCTCCGTTCATGTGGTGTCGCTGGCCCGGGGGTCGAGGTGCGGATCGTGGACGACGGCGGTGACGACGTTGGTGTTGACGAGGTCGGCGAGATCTGGGTGCGTACGCCGCAGAACATGCTCGGTTACTGGAAGATGCCGGAAGAAACGGCCAAGGCGCTCACGGCCGACGGCTGGTTCAAGTCAGGCGACGCCGGCTACCTGGACGCCGACGGCTATCTCTACATCTACGACCGCGTCAAGGACATGATCGTTTCCGGTGGCGAGAACGTGTACCCGGCGGAAGTCGAGAACGTCCTGATGAAGCACGACGCCATTGCCGACGTCGCCGTCATCGGTGTGCCGCATGAGAAGTGGGGCGAAACCGGCAAGGCCGTCGTGGTTGCAGCTGCGGGAGCAACTGCCGATGACGACACGGCTGCTGCCATTATCGCGTTCGCCAAGACGCAGCTCGCTGGCTTCAAGTGCCCCACGACGATCGACTGGGTGACCGAACTCCCACGCAACCCCACGGGCAAGATCCTGAAGAAAGATTTGCGTGAGCCGTACTGGGTTGGGCACACCCGGCGCGTCGGGTAGGCAGCGCAAGGATTTCCCAGACGGGGTAAGGAGTTGCTGGATTTTGGTGTTGCTGCATCGTGCGACAAATGTTGCCACCGTTTGGGGCCTGGTGTGTCACCAGAGTGTCATCGGCGCGGGTGAGAACAGCGTCTCAATCGGTCGGCGCCGACACTCGGTGGTCTCGCATTCTTCACTCCACCTCATCGTTCACGCGTCACCCTCATCGTTCGACTGGTGACACCCGAGTCGCCGACCATCTCCGCCTCCAAAGCATGTCATCACTCGATCAAACCCGGCCCTACACGCTCGTACTATGTGCCTTCGGCACTATGCCATAATCGACATTCAGGCAATAATCGCAAAGGCGGTCACGACAGATTCGTCGTCGCTGCAAGACACCGCTACGACGGAGACGATGCCATGGACCACTGCACGAACTGCGACTCTCAACGCAACAGTGCCGTGTGGAGCGCATCGCATCACGCTCGGCGACGACAGAACGTGCGCTCTCAGGCAGAGGCAGCGGGCGTTCGAACATTTGGATGTCCCCAACCTCCGAGCATCAACCAATAACCGACTCGCCCTCATAAACGGTGTGGGACGGGCAGAGCATCTATTCGAGTCCCTGGGATCGGGAGCAAGGGTCCAGGCCCTCTCCCTGCGCTCGTTCAAGGATCTCGGTGCTCCGATCGACCAAGAGAGAGAACGCTCGCCGGTCGGACTTGGGGCGCTGGAGTTGGGCGAGGTTCTCGGCGGCTCGACGGAACAGGGTTAGAGACGACACCAGCTTCCGGTCGTCTGGACAGGGGAACATGACCTTGACGGGGATGCCGCCCTTTACGACCTGCGACCAGACGGCGTCGACGATCCGGCAGTAGCGGTCCCCGAAGGCCGGGTGAGCAAGACATACGACCGCCTCGTCCAGGCCCTCGATCGCGTACTCCTTGGCTCTATCTGAGTTTCCGAGTCCCTTCGCCTGGGGGAAATCCACCACATTCAATGTCCTCGCTTCTGTCCCTTCTCGATCTCGAATAGGGCCCTGCCGAAGTCCTTGTCGAACTGTCCCAAGTGCCTTTCGATCCAAGAAGCAGTCACAATCCGATCTTACGGGCTCTTCTCGTTGAAGTGGGGACCGAGCTGGCACTGTTGCATTGAGCCACTCTGACGGTCGAGTCGTTGCGGTCTGTCACTCTATGTGGTGGTGGTGCTGGGCGTCAGTGTCGTTTGAGGCCTACTGGCGCCACTGTTGGCGGCCGCAGTTCGCGCTGGATGACTCAATGCAACAGTGCCGACGGTAGTGGGCTGGCCGAGGCCATGCTTGGAATCGATGGCGTACGCGTCATAAACGTGTCTGAGGCGAATGGTGAGGTGACGATCGAGGTCGAAACGACCGAGCCTCGGGCGTGGTGTGGCCTGTGCGGCTGCCGAGCGGAGTCGGAGGATCGTATGTGGGTCGACGTCCGAGATTTGGAGTGCTTTGGCCGGCCGACGAGGTTGCGGATCTGGAAGCGTCGGTGGCGGGGGATTCGTAGAATTCGATTGGCCCTGCTCAACGGGTGTGTGGAGGGTGCGTTCGGGCTGGTTGACCACACGGTGGGAGTGGTTTTGTTCACACGCTTTTGTGTTGTTGTCTTTGATTGGTGTTCGTGCCGGGCATTTCCGGTCCGGGCGTGCGGTCAGTTGATCTTTCGGATCAGGTGATTGACGGTGTCGGCGACGTAGACGTTGCCAGACCCATCAACAGCCACCCCGAACGGGGAGTTGAAGGTGGCAGCAGTACCGGTGGCGTCGGTCGACCCTTGGATGCCAGCGGTGCCGGCAAGTGTGGTGACGACCCCGGCCGAAGTGATCTTTCGGATCAGGTGATTGTCGGCGTCGGCGACGTAGACGTTGCCAGACCCATCAACAGCCACCCCCCACGGGAATTTGAAGGTGGCAGCAGTACCGGCGCCGTCGGCCGACCCTTGGATGCCAGCGGTGCCGGCAAGTGTGGTGACGACCCCAGCCGAAGTGATCTTTCGGATCAGGTAATTGTTGCTGTCGCCGACGTAGACGTTGCCAGACCCATCAACAGCCACCGCTAACGGGGAGTTGAAGGTGGCAGCAGTACCGGTGCCGTCGGCCGACCCTTGGGTGCCAGCGGTGCCGGCAAGTGTGGTGACGACCCCAGCCGAAGTGATCTTTCGGATCAGGTGATTGTTGGCGTCGGCGACGTAGACGTTGCCAGACCCATCAACAGCCACCCCGTACGGGTATTTGAAGGTGGCAGCAGTACCGGTGGCGTCGGTCGACCCGGGGTTGCCAGCGGTGCCGGCAAGTGTGGTGACGACCCCGGCCGAAGTGATCTTTCGGATCAGGTGATTGTTGGTGTCGGCGACGTAGACGTTGCCAGACCCATCAACAGCCACCCCGTGCGGGGAGTTGAAGGTGGCAGCAGTACCGGTGGCGTCGGTCGACCCGAAGGTGCCAGCGGTGCCGGCAAGTGTGGCGACGTATCCGGGGCGGGAGCATCTGACAGCGAGCGAGCCGGTCGTTGCATCAAAGAATGTTTGGATGGTGCCCGCAATACCGCCCGCAGCGCAGGCGCTGCCCTCGACCAGCCCGTTGCTTCCTGCTGGTCCGTTGGTTCCGTTGGCTCCGGCGGGGCCGGCTGGGCCGGCGGGGCCTGCGACACCTGTGGTTTCGAGAGTGGTCAGGCGGTTGACGAGGTCGATGAGTCCAGTGTTGGTGGTGTAGCCAACAACGTCTGCAACGACATGCATCGTTGCGCCAGCAGGCTGTGCGCCGTAATAGAAACTGAGTTTGCCTGCGTTGGCCCCAGTGGTTGGCAATGCAACAGTGATCGCGTTCGCGACGACGTCACCGGCACCAAAGTTTAAACCTGCAGTTGATGGCACACCGGTCGCGGTGCCGGGCCGGATTGACAAAAACCCGGCAGCAGTTGGAGAGACCGCGGTGACGTTTAAGAGCACCCCGGTTGCTCCAGCAGGAACGACTTGTCGGGCAATGGTGGTTGCGGTTGCCTCGACGTACGTATCAATCACGCCGCTCACAACAAGTTTGCGAGACGCGTTCGAAACGATTTGGCTGTCTATTCCAATGTTGTAACGGGTGTCAAGGACACGTGTCGGTTCCACAGTGACCACGGGTGATTCTGACGCTCCGGGCAACGCCAAAATCTGGCCGGGCTCAGTGATTGAACCAACAACGACTCCCGACGCAGCCAAGACCAAAGCTGCGGCAACACAAACAGAACGACGAACAAAACTCGAAAACATCAAACACCCTCAAATAGAACTGCCCCCAAAAGTTACCAGCTGCCGCTGCGGTCGCGACCGTTTCACTTGATCGTTCACCAATCGTTGAGGAAACGGACCGCCCAGGCACCCGATTTCTACGAGAAGGGGACGGCCAGTTCTAGCGGTCACTGCACGGTGAGGGCAGCATAGAGGTCGGCGGGGCTGTGGTTGTCGAGTCCGCGGCGGCGTTGCCCGTTGACGATGTCAGCGGCGTGCTGCGCAGCGGTTGGGCTGACGATGCCAAGGTCCGTGCCGCGTGGGAACCAGAACCTGAACTGACGGTTGAGGTTCTCGATCTGACCGCGTTGCCACGGCGAGTGCGGCTCACAGAACCAACAGTCGATCCCGTAGGTGGCAACAAGATGTTCCCACTCAGCCCACTCCGATCCCTGGTCGAAACTGAACGACTTGCGCAGGTGCGGCGGGATCTGCTCGCATGCTTCGACCAGGCCAGCAAGGGCACTGTTGCATTGAGCCACTATGACGGTCGAGTCGTTGCGGTCTGTCACTCTATGTGGTGGTGGTGCTGGGCGTCAGGGTCGTTCGAGGCCTACTGGCGCCACTGTCGGCGGCCGCAGTTCGCGCTGGATGACTCAATGCAACAGTGCCAACCGGATTGCGTTGTTCATGCGTCGGCCATCAACGCAGCACCGGCACCGTCGTCGGATGGCAGCGCCGCCTGATAGACGTCGAGAAACACCGACAGCGTCTTGTGGCCAGACCATTTTTGAGCGGTTTTGAGTGCGACGCCGGCACGTAGCCAGCGGGTGCAAGCGAGATGGCGGAAGTCGTGGCGGTTGATTTCCTCGAGCCGATGCGGTGCCGGGAAAGCCTGCTCGCGTGCTGTGGCCCACACGTTGCGGTGCAGCCAGTCGGTGTGCATCTGTTTGTCCTCGTAAGTCGTCCAGATGAGCGTGTCGGCACCTGCGTCGAGTGTGGTCAGGTGTGTGCGTAGCACGGCAGCTTCGGCGGGCGGCAAGAAGGTGACACGCCCCCGAAGATTGCCGGTCGAACCTTTAGCTTTCGTGCCGCGTTCCTGTTCATGCACCTCACCCCAGCCGGATGACGACGCCCAACTCTTTTTGACGGTGATCCATATGCCGGCGGTGTCGGTGTCGTCCTCGATGTGCCGGCGGCGTAGCGCGGCGGCCTCACCGATGCGTAGCCCTGCGCCGCCGAGCGTCACGACCAGCGATTTCCATCGAGCGTCGATGGCATGGCACACATCAGCGAGCTCCCACATCTCCTCAACTGTCGGTGTGCGTTCAGCATCAAACTCGCTGCCCTCGCCAGTCTCGGCGGAGGTACGGGCACGAAGGCCGACCCGTAGGTCCTTTGCTGTGTGCTCGGCCTCGTACAACCAGCGCAGAAACGGCCGGAACGCTGACCAGCGACGGCCCTCGGTCGAAGCGCCGTTGCTACCTACTACACGGATCAGCATGGCCTGAGCGTCCTCTCTACTCCGTTGCATGGCGCACATCGAGTTTTCCCGCAGCCAGAGGCGCCCATCTGCGAGCGCCGCCCGGTCGTACTGCACACCCTGATACTTGATGGTGTCGGGCAGCTGGCCGTCGGAGAGCTCTTCGGCGGTGCGCAGTGCGACAGCGTGCAGGTACGCAACGGTAGAACCTGGTGGTGTGCCGGCCTCCTCGACAGTTTCGGCGAGGATCGCACGAATGACGACTGCAGTACTTTTGCGATCTGCGGGGGACAGGGTGCGATACCGGGCCAGCCAGTAACGGTGCGCCAGCTCATACAGGGTTGGTCCTGTCGGTGCATCGGAGGGTCCAGCGACGGCAAGCACCGGATCGCCTTGTGCGTCGAACGTCCAGACGACGCCGGCGTTGGCTTCACGGAGACGGTCAGCGAAAGCCTGGGCGTCAGCAACCCGGTCGAACCGACGTTTGCGCGGCGATGCAGTGCCGTCCTCGTCGTACATGCGGTAATGCAGTTCGTAACGAGACACGGTCTTACCTTGCTTGCCTCGGCTCTTGGTGGCCACCTTGGTGACTGGCGAGACCTGCCCGCCGCGCACCCACATGATCAGGTCACCTTTCTTGTAGCGGTGTGCTGCAAACGCCACGCGTACCAACGTAAAAAATGGCGGCGCAGACACTGCCAGTCATTGCCGACATCCTTTCCGGCCTCCTTCGGCCAGTCCGGGTAGCCGCGGGCCGCCCACTTGTACAGGGTGTCCCGGGATTTCCCGCAGTACTCCGCCATTTGCGCCATGTTCATCATCTCTCTGCTTGCCATTTTTCACACCGTGACCTCGAGGTCTGAAAGCGCATCCACCAAGCATGGATTTCTTGGAAAAGAACACAGAAAGTCATTCTGACGCGTCAGCAGAGCGTCACCAGACATGACGTTTTTACATAACGCCAGCGTATGGCACTTGTCGCCAATCCTGAAGAAAGATTTGCGTGAGCCGTACTGGGTTGGGCACACCCGGCGCGTTGGGTGATGCGGCCTGACGCGCCGGCCGTGAACTGTTCGGGGCGGCATACCTCGGCTGTGACCAAGGGCGCATTGATCGTTCGGTTGTGAAACGTCGATAACGTGGTGGGCCGTGTCTTCTACCAAAACCGCCCAGACGCTCGCAGACGGACTGTCGTCGCGAACTGACATCCGCAACCTCGCGATCGTCGCGCACGTCGATCATGGCAAGACCACGCTCGTCGACGCCATGCTCCAGCAGTCGGGTGCTTTCAGCGCACACGAAGAAGTCATTGAGCGAGTCATGGACTCCGGCGACCTCGAACGAGAAAAGGGCATCACGATTCTCGCCAAGAACACGTCTCTCGTCTGGGATGACAAAGCGAGCGGCGAGAAGATCACCCTCAACATCGTTGACACGCCCGGCCACGCCGACTTCGGTGGCGAAGTTGAGCGTGCGCTTACCATGGTCGACGGCATCGTGCTTCTTGTGGACTCCGCTGAGGGCCCGCTCCCGCAGACCCGTTTCGTACTCCGCAAGGCGCTTGCTCGCAACCTGCCAGTGATCCTCGCGATCAACAAGATCGACCGCGCCGACGCTCGCACCGCCGAAGTCGTCGATGAGGTCTACGAACTCTTCTTCGATCTCGATGCCCGTGAAGACCAGGTCGAGTTCCCGATCGTTTACTGCTCAGGCCGCGACGGCTGGGCAACGCTCGACCTTGACGAGGCGCAGGCCATTGTCAAGGGCGACGTGACCGGCAAAGACCTGACGGCGTTCGTCAACGTCATTCTGGAGAGCATTCCCGCACCGACCTACACCGAGGGTGCACCACTGCAGGCATGGGTCACCAACCTCGATTCCTCGCCCTACCTCGGACGCATGGCATTGCTCCGCATCATGGAAGGCGAGATCCGTAAGGGGCAGCAGGTTGCCTGGTGCAAGGTCGACGGCACGATCGCCCGAGCAAAAATCTCCGAGCTGTTCCTCACCGAACACCTCACCCGCGTGCCGGTTGAATCGGCTCGTCAAGGAGACCTCGCAGCCATCGCCGGTATCGAAGACATCTTCATCGGTGAGACGTTGGCCGACCTGGAGAACCCGATCGCGCTGCCGTTGATCATTGTCGATGAGCCCGCACTGTCGATGACTATCGGCATCAATACCTCACCGCTCGCTGGCCGCGAGGGTAAGAAGCTCACCGCTCGCTTGGTCAAGGCCCGCCTCGACCAAGAACTGGTCGGCAACGTATCAATCCGCGTCCTCCCGACAGCGCGGCCTGACGCCTGGGAAGTGCAGGCCCGTGGTGAACTGCAGTTGGCGATCCTCGTCGAACAGATGCGTCGCGAAGGTTTCGAGCTGACCGTTGGTAAGCCGATCGTGCTGACCAAAGAAATCGACGGCAAGGTCCACGAGCCAGTCGAGCGTGTCACCATTGACGTCCCCGACGAATACCTCGGTGCAGTGACGCAGCTGTTGGCCACCCGCAAGGGTCGGATGCAGAACATGGGCGGTAGCGGTTGGGTTCGCCTCGACTACCTCGTGCCAGCCCGTGGCCTCATTGGTTTCCGTACACAGTTCATGACGGAGACCCGCGGCACCGGCATCATCAGCCACATCTTCGAAGGCTACGAACTGTGGGCGGGCGAGATCCGTGCTCGTGCGCAGGGCGTGCTGGTCAGTGACCGTATGGGTCCCGTCACCAACTACGCCATGATCAACCTGCAAGACCGCTCGGCCATGATGGTCAAGGCTGGCGACGACGTCTATGAAGGCATGATCATTGGCGAGAACTCCCGCGCCGGCGACATGGACGTCAACATCTGTCGTGAGAAGAAGCAGACCAACGTGCGTGCGTCGTCGTCCGACGACACCGTCAAGGTCACGCCACCGAAGTTGCTGTCGCTCGAAGGTGCACTCGAGTTCATCAGCGTCGACGAATGCGTCGAAGTCACGCCAGACAACATTCGTATCCGCAAGGTCGAGCTCGACCCCACGATTCGGGCCCGTCACGCCAAAAAGGTCAGCAACGAGCTGAAGGCCGAAGACGAAGCCCGTAAGGGCTAATCAACTGGGCTCGGGCATACTGGCTCCTATGGTCGCCACGCTCGATCCCGCACTTGCAGCGAAGATCGAGGCACTCGACGCTGGACTGCGTCTGCTCGGCAACACGGTCATTGCATTTAGTGGAGGCGCCGATTCTGCGTTCCTGGCGGCCTCCGCCCGGCGCGTGCTCGGCGCTGAACGTGCCCACTGCGTCACCGCGGTGTCGCCGTCGTTGGCCGGTGACGAAGAGCGAGACTGTCGGGCACTTGCCCAAGAGTGGGACCTGCGCTGGACGCCGGTCTCGACCAACGAGATGGAGCGAGCGGCCTACCGGCTGAACGACACCGATCGTTGTTTCCACTGCAAAGCCGAATTGATGGACGTCGTCGGGCCGATTGCGCAGGCCGAGGGTGCAACCATTGTGCTGGGCGTGAACGTCGACGACCTCGGCGATCACCGCCCGGGTCAGCAGGCGGCCGAACAGGCGGGGGCAGTATTCCCGCTCGTCGATGCCGGTTTCACCAAGGCCGATGTCCGCGCAGCATCGGCCTACCTCGGGTTACGCACGCACGACAAGCCTGCAGCGGCTTGCCTCGCCTCTCGGATTCCGTACGGCACCGAGGTGTCGGTCGGGATCCTCTCGCGAGTCGATCGCGCCGAAGCAGCGCTTCATCGGCTCGGGTTCGCGCAGGTCCGCGTGCGCCACTACGACGACATGGCGCGCATCGAGGTCGAATGCTCGGAGCTCTTCGGAGCCGTCGAGCGGCGCGTCGAAATCGTCGACGCGGTCAAGGGCGCCGGCTACAAATACGTCACGCTCGACCTCGAAGGTTTCCGCAGCGGCAACCTCAACGGCTGAGTCGATCAGCTCCGTTTGCTTCGCCTCGATTGTTCGAGTGCAGAGCTGTTCACGTATCGTCAGATCCATGAAGCTCTCTATGCAGATCAGCTACTCCGGTGACTTCCACGCCGACGTCGCAAAGGTTCAGGAACTCGAAAAGGCTGGCCTCGATGTCGTCTGGGTGCCCGAGGCGTACAGCTTCGACTCGGTGTCGCAAATGGGTTACCTCGCTGCCAAGACCGACACGATCGAAATCGGTGCCGGGATTCTGAACGTGTTCTCGCGTACCGCGACGTGCATGGGTCAGACCGCAGCAGGCCTCGACTTCGTGTCGAGTGGCCGGTTCATCCTTGGCCTCGGCGCCTCTGGACCGCAGGTCATCGAAGGCTTCCACGGCGTTCCGTACGAGAAGCCAATGCCGCGCATCCGCGATTACATCAACGTCTGCCGCATGGTCACCAAGCGCGAGAAGGTTGTGTACGACGGCCCGACCGTGCAGATCCCGCTGCCCGATGGTGAAGGAACGGGTCTCGGCAAGCCGCTGAAGCTGATCAACCATCCGGTGCGCGAGCACGTCCCGATCTTCTGGGCCAGCTTGATGGGCCTGTCCGTCACGGCAACCGCCGAGCACGCCGACGGCTGGCTGCCAATCTTCTTCGACCCGGAGAAGTTCCACAACGTCTGGGGAGCAGAACTGAAGAAAGGCACTGCCAAGCGTGACGCGTCGCTCGGCCCGGTGCAGATCTCCGCTGGTGGCATGGTTGCGATTGGCGAAGACCTCGTTGGCGACAAGGCCAATGCGGTGCTCGACATGGCCCGCCCAAGCGTGGCGCTCTACGTGGGTGGCATGGGCGCCCGCGACCAGAACTTCTACAACACGATCATGCAGAAGTACGGCTACGTGGACGAAGCCATCGCAATCCAGGACAACTACCTCGACGGCAGCAAGGAAAAGGCCGCCTCGCTCGTGCCCGCCGAGATGCTTGCCAACACGAACCTCGTCGGCCCAGCGAGCTACGTCAAGGAGCGCATCGCTGCGTACAAAGAGGCTGGGGTCACGCACCTGTCGGTCAACCCGGTCGGCGCTGATTCGACTGCCATGATCGAGCAGCTCCGAGGACTTATCGACTGACGGGAACCAACCCGGTGGCTGCGACGTCCAAAGGACATGCAGCAGCGCACACAACTCCAACGTCTCGTGGCCGCAGCGGCGGTACTCACGCTGCTGATGACCGCGTGCGGGAGTGACGACTCCCAAGTCGGCATCGGCGTGAGCGCGCCTGCCTCGACGTCGGCAACCATCGAGGAGACAGTTCCTTCGACACCGCCACCGACACCGCCACCCATGACGGGCGGATGGATTGGCGGTGAACCGGAGTGGTCGGGCGGCGTAGGCGAACCCAAGCTTGCTGCTGAGTCCGGCGTCCTTGAAGACGTTGCTAGCGACTCGCGTGCCGAGCCGCTGCCCTTTGAAGACCGGCCAATCGAGCCGCCGATCGATGGGCCCGTCGACACGACCCCCTGCGTGCGGGAAGCGTCGACGACAATGCTGACTACCAGGGCTTTCTGGACTATCTCGACCGCATTCAAGGGCTCGGCATCGTCACCCGCGACCTCGATGCTGCTGGGCGCACGATTGTCCGCGTTGTCGACGCGGCAGGCAACCCGGTTCCGGGCGCAGTGGTTGAGGCATCGTCGAGCACCCTCACGCCTGACGGGATTCCGATCAAACTTCGGACCACGGCCGACGGCACTGTCCGATTCCACCCGGGCTTCTACGGCGGGGCGACAGATGGCATTGTGGACTTCGGTCTCGGCAGAGGCATGTCCGACATGGAGTTGGTGGCGGCCGCAGCAGGCGAAGACATCACGATCGTCGCTCCGTCCGCAACGATCGCCTCGCCGGTGCCGCTCGACGTCTTGTTCCTGCTCGACGCGACCGGCTCGATGGGCGACGAAATCGATCGGTTGAAGCAGACCATCGACACCGTTGCAGCTCGCGTCGCGTCACTCGACCCGGCGCCTGACGTGCGGTTTGCAATGACGCTCTACCGGGATGAGGGCGATGTGTTCGTCACCGCAAACTACGACTTCACGTCCGACGTCGAGCAGTTCCGTGCCGCATTGGCCGATGTTGTGGCCGATGGCGGCGGCGACTATCCGGAGGCACTCGACGAAGGGCTCGCCGATGCGCTTGCCAAGCCAGCCTGGCGTGATCCGGCCCAGGCGATCCAGCTGATATTCATCATCGCAGATGCCCCGCCCCAGGTCGGTCGTCAGGTGGCGACGCCGTACACCGACTCGGTCGTCACTGCGATAGAGCGTGGAATAAAGATCTTCCCGATCGCATCGTCAGAGAGCGATGACCAAGCAGAAGCCGTGTTTCGCCAATTGGCGCAAGCAACCGGTGCCCCGTTCGTCTTTTTGAGCAACGGAGCAGGCGGCGCGGCGACCGGCGGGTCGACCGATATTGCCTCCACCGACTACGAAGAGCTCGCACTCGATGAGTTGGTCGTGCGGCTGATTGCCGAAGAGCTGTCGGAGTTGTCAGCCTTGTCGGGCACTGGCGCAGGCAACGTAGCGGTACCCACGACGGTCCCTCCGGTGAGCACGAACCCTGACGGCCAATAACACGGACCGTGATATCGCTTCGACACAACCGGTCGAGCGGGGCTGCGGGGCTGGGGGGGTGCCGGCGTTGTTCTCGCTCAAGAATTTCGGCGGCGGTACCGAAGGCAGAGCCGTGGACGGACCCGAAGGGGCATTGACATTCCAACGAAGGACGAAAAATGACGAGCAATCCCAGCAATGCCGATGTGCTTGACGCCGTTGCTACGGAGCTGAGCAGATCCAGTTGGGACGTCGTCACTCCGCCTTCGTGATGAACTCGTTGGCGTCGGACAGGCGACCGTGTTGACGCTTGTCGACCACCTGTTCTCACTTGTCGAGTAGCCGACCCCCTGGCCAAGCGAGAGCGGGCAACGTTGACGGTGCAGCAAGAGGCCCCGCCCTACCGGTACGTCATGGTCGAAGGCCCGGTGACCTTGGCGCCGCATGACACGGACACGAAGAACATCGACACGAAGGAGCTGGCCACCCGCACCTGGGCGCCGCGATGGGCGCGTGGTACGCCGAGAACAACCCTCCGAGCGACGACTCGGTAGTGGCACGTCTGGTATCAGAACAGTGGCTGACGGTCGACTACAGCAAGGTGATGTAAGTCAGACCATGCCCCTGAGCCAATACAGGCTCAGTGCCCAAGCAAGTGAGAGCAGCAGGAACGAGGCCATGGCCCAACGCCAGGTCAACTCCTTGACGATCTCGATCTCTTCACCCAGGGTGTCGCCGAGCGAGGCCTGAATCTGATCGTACGCCTCGACCAGTTCGTTGCCGGTACGGGCCTCGAACGACGCTCCACCAGTGGCCTCGGCAACAAGTTCCAGATCGGCGGGGCGAACAGGCACCGGCACCGGCTGGCCGCCGACCGGGTCGTTGATCACGCCAGCCTCGGTGCCGAAGGCGATCGTGAAGACGGGGATCCCCGCGTCGGCCGCATCTTGAGCCCCGTCGGAGGTGAGCCGGCCCACCGTGGTTTCGCCGTCGCTGAGGAGGACGATCACTCCGGGAGCGATGCCGGCATCGGATGCAGGGACGTTGGCGCCGTTTTCGGCGGAGGACGTTAAGAGGTCGGTGGCGGTGCTGAGGGCGTCGCCGATCGCTGTCGACTCGGCCAGGACCAGTCGGTCGAGCCCTCGATCGAGCGCACTGCGATCGAGTGTCGGAGGAACCGCAACGGTGACCCTGCCGGAGAACGAGATGAGTCCAACTTCGACGCCGTCATCCACTTCGTCGATGAAGTCGCGAGCTGCGGCGCGGGCCGACTCGAAGCGGTTGGGGTCGACGTCGGTGGCCTCCATCGAGAGCGACACATCGAATAAGACCAGAATGCGGCCCTCGCTGTTGGTCCGTTCGGTGGACCGGTCCACGGGTCTGGCGATCGCAATGACGGCTGCTGCGAGGCCGAGCAACTGAATTGCCGCGATCACATGCCGCCGCCACTTGGGACGTTCTGGAACGATCTTGTCGAGCAGGTCGATCTGCGTAAACCGCACAGCCGTGCGACTGCGCCAACGCAAAGAGGCCACGTAGAGCGCGCCCAGTGCGACGACGATCAGGAGAAACCAGAGTCGTCCGCCTGCGATGAAGTCGGTACTCATCGGCGCAGGACGCCTCCCCGCACGGCCTGGGTGCGGCGTCGTTGCACGTGTTGCACGATGGAGCCGAGCCAGTCACCGTGAGTAGAGAGCTCGATGATCTCTGCGCCGCTTCGGCCGATGGAATCGAGGCGGCTCGAGCGTTGCTCGGCGGCAGCATCGGCGAACTTGCGTTGCACGTTGGCGGTGACTCGAACTTCGCGTGTCCGTCCGGTGGAAGGATCGGTGAGGTGGACGAGGCCGATGGGCGGGATGTCGTACTCACGTTGATCGTGGATCGTCACAGCGAGGAGGTCATGGCGAAGGCCGAGGCGGCCGAGCGGATCGACCCAGGCGTCGCCGGCGAAGTCGGAGATGACGCCGACGAAACCGCGTCGCTTGCCAACAGCTCCGACTCGGTCGAGTGCTCCGGCGAGGTCGGCAGCGCCGCGTCCTTCGGACGGTGGCGCCGATGCGATTGTCGACAGGATGGCGCGTACCTGGTTCTTGCCGGCTCGTGGCGGCACGACGTGGATGTCGGGCCCCGCAACCAAGATGGCGCCGACGCGGTTCTGGTTGCGAGCAGTGAGGAACCCGATGACTGCAGCAGCAGACAGGGCCGTTGCTGCCTTGTCGTTCGGGACGGTGCCGAATCGCATGGTGGCAGAAGTGTCGACGACGATCCAGGCGGTGAGGTCATGATCGGCGATCTGGTTGCGAATGTAGGTCTCGTTCGTTCTGGCTGTCACGTTCCAGTCGATGCGCCGGACGTCGTCGCCTGGTTGATACGGACGAGACTCCCCGGGCTCGGTTCCGTGGCCGGGGATCAGGCCTTGGTAGTTGCCGTGGAGTACGCCATCGAGCCGACGACTGATCGTCAGATCGAGCGTCCGGAGGAGTTCGGTGACGGTCTCGGTGGGCGGACCTTGGGCCCAGGTTCCCACCGTGCCGGACCGCCCAGCGACATCGGCAGCGGTTGTAGGTGCCGGCATCGATCAGCTCCGCTCGAAGGCGTCGTTCGGCTTGGGCGACACCCAGTTCGCCGGAACGGTGGCCAAGATCCGCTGGATCACGTGGTCGGCCGTGATGTCGCGGGCAAGCGCGTCATACGTCAGCAACAGGCGGTGGCGCAGGACCTCAGGCGCCAGATCAAAGACGTCCTGCGGCGTGGCGTACGTGCGGCCTCGGAGCATCGCAATGGCACGAGCGCCCTTGACCAAGTTGATCGATGCACGCGGGCTGGCGCCGAGGCCAATCACCGTGCTGAGATCAGCGAGGTTGAAACGGTCGGGGTAGCGCGTGCATTGCACGAGGTCGATGGCGTACTGCGAGACCGAACGATCGACGAAGACTTCGTCAGAGCGTTGCTGCAGCCTGATGAGCTCGTCGAGCGTGATGACCTGCGCTGGCACCGGCGCGGCGGAGGCAACAGCCATCCGGTCGAGGATCATCATCTCCTCATCGGCGCTCGGGTGATCGAGGACGATCTTCATCATGAACCGGTCGCGCTGCGCATCGGGGAGTTGGTAGACGCCTTCGGACTCGATCGGATTCTGTGTGGCGACGACGAAGAACGGCGGCTGGACTGGGTGGGTGATGCCGCCAATGGTGACCTGCTGTTCGGCCATGACTTCGAGCAGTGCCGACTGGACCTTGGCGGGTGCACGGTTGATCTCGTCGGTCAGCAGGAAGTTGACGAACACGGGGCCGAGTTCGACGTCGAAGGTCTCACTGCCCGCACGGTAAATGCGTGTGCCGACAATGTCGGACGGCAAGAGGTCAGGCGTGAACTGGATCCGGGCGAACGACCCGCCGACCACAGCGGCAAGCGTTTCGGCGGCGAGCGTTTTCGCGAGACCCGGAACCGATTCGAGCAGGCAGTGGCCGCGACATAACACGCCGACGAGCAAGCGTTCCAACAATCGGGACTGGCCAACGATCACCTTGCGCAACTCGAAGAAGATTTTCTCGAAGGTCTCTGCAGTCGCCGCGTCATTCATCGGAGCGACGGGCGGAGTGCGGCCGCCGCTCGTCGTCGGAGTGCCAGCATTGGGCTGGGCCGGGTCGGTATCGGCCATCTCGAAGTCGCTCATTCAACGGCTGACGTTAGCTGTCATGCATCGACGTCACTGTTCGGGGCTGCCTGCTTCGCGGCAGCGTTTCTCAGTATTCTTTCTGCATGAGCGACGATCTCGACACCGCCGCAGCTGCGAATTCCGACCGAGCCCACCCTCAGGAACTCGCCGGGTCGGACGACGAGTTGCAAGCGCGAATCATCCGCGACCGAGAGGAGTATCGGGCGTCACGGAAACTCTCCTCGATCGAAGCCGGTCGTCGCAAGGGCGGATTGCTCGGTGCAGCGTTGGCCGGGGCCATGATCACCCTCAGCGAGCTGTACGAGGGCAAAGAGATCAAAGACGACATCGAAGAGGTGTCGGAGAGCGCCGGCAAAGTGGGCGATATCGACAAAGACGGCATCGGCCTAACGGTCGCTGGCGTCAACGTCCACACCGAGCTCCCTGGCTGAAACGGTGATGTAACTGTTTACACATCGACGAGCGTGATCACGCACTTGTCGGTGAGCGCTTCTAGCCTGCACAACGTGAACGAGACCGTGTCGACCGACGTACTGGTGGTGGGTGGCGGCCCCGCCGGATCGGCCGCAGCAATCGCTCTCGCTCGGTCTGGGCGTGACGTCGTGTTGATCGATCGAGCGGTCTTTCCGCGCGACAAGTGCTGCGGCGATGGCCTGACCACGCTGGCGTTACGTGAGCTTGAACTACTCGCCTTCGATCCGGGCACGGTCGTCGACTGGTTTGAGGTCGACGGCGCATCGCTGCGTTCGCCGTCAGGTCGTTCGGTCGATGTTCCGCTCGACGGGCCGGGCACGTATGCCGCTGTTGCGCCGCGACTCCAACTCGACAACGCACTCGTCGATCTGGCGCGAACTGTCGGAGTCGATGTGCGCGACGGATCCGGATTCGAGTCGATGATCGAGCATGATGACCGGATCGAGGTCGTCGCCGATCACCTCCACATCACCACTCGCTACGTGATTGCTGCCGATGGCATGTGGAGCCCAGTGCGCAAGGCACTCGGGATCAACGAGCAGGGTTACCTGGGGGAATGGCACGGCTTTCGGCAGTACGGGCGCGGTGCAACCGGCACAGCAGCAAAGCAGCTGCATGTCTGGTTCGACGCCGACCTTCTGCCGGGGTACGCCTGGTCGTTTCCCCTGCCGAACGGCCGATTCAACATCGGCTTTGGGGTCCTGCGCGGTGGCGAAGTCAAGACCAAAGACATGAAGGAGCTGTGGCTCGACTTGCTCGAACGCCCGCACATCGTCGAGGCATTGGGCCCTGACTTCGAGCTGGAGGATCGCCACACCGCCTGGCCGATCCCGGCGCGTGTCGACGAAGCGGTTCTGGCTCGCGGGCGCGTCTTGTTCACCGGCGATGCCGCGATGGCGAGCGATGTGATGACGGGCGAAGGCATCGGTCAAGCATTACTGACAGGCCGACTCGCCGCCGAGGCGATAGACGCCGCCGGCGCGCTCCACCCGAGCGTTGCAGCAGGCATTTATGAGCGGGAAGTCGCGTATCACCTGTTCGCCGACCACAAAATGTCACGGGCGCTCGGCAAGGTGCTCGCCAAGCCGTGGGGTGCTCGAGGTGCGATCAGAGTCGTCGCTGCGAGTGGCGTGTGGGGCAAACGCAACTTCGCCCGCTGGATGTTCGAAGACGAGCCGCGCTCCATCGCACTCACGCCGAGTCGATGGCACCGCAAGTTGTTCAAACGACCCGGCGTCACCCTCAAATAATTACGCATGGGGTCAGGCCCCTTTCGCAACTCTGTGCGGGCAGTGGTCTCCGACCCGATCAATCAATCCGCAGATTCATACAGTCGTCGGCATGGCACGACTCTGTGAAGGCAAGATCGCAATCGTTACTGGCGCAGGTCGCGGTATCGGCCGAGAGCATGCGTTGAGCTTGGCTCGCCACGGAGCGAAGGTTGTCGTGAACGATCTCGGTGGCGAACGCGATGGCACGGGAACCGACGTGTCACCGGCCCAGCAAGTCGTCGACGAGATCGTCGCCGGCGGTGGCGAGGCAATTGCGAACGGCGACAACGTGGCCGATTGGGACGGTGCCAAGCGGATGGTCGATATGGCGATTGAGACCTTCGGTGGCCTCGACGCGGTCGTCAACAACGCCGGAATCCTTCGCGACCGGATGCTTGCCAACATGACGGAGCAGGAATGGGACGCAGTCATCAACGTGCACCTGAAGGGCACGTTTGCTCCGGCTCGTCACGCAGCCGCCTACTGGCGTGAGCAGTCAAAGGCGGGCAATGCGGTTGCTGGCCGAATCGTCAACACGTCGTCGGTTTCAGGCATCTACGGCAACGTCGGCCAGTCGAACTACGGCGCAGCGAAGGCGGGCATCGCGGCGTTCACACAGATCACGTCGATGGAGCTCGGTCGTTACGGAGTGACGGTGAACGCTGTCGCACCGGTGGCGCTGACCCGCATGACCGAAGACCTCGGCCCAGCGCCGGAGACCGACGAGGAGCGCGAGGCTCGGTCGCCGAAATGGATCGCTCCGATTGTCACGTGGCTGGTCTCAGACGAGGCGGCCGACGTGACCGGTCGTGTCTTCGAGGCGTCCGGACAGTTCCTTGCTGTCGCGGAAGGTTGGGTGCGCGGACCGGCCGTCGACCCCACCGACGATCCTGAGTCGCTCGGGCCGATTGTTGAGTCGCTGCTTGCCGACGCCCGCGGGAGAACAGGCATGGACGGCAAGACCGTCACAGGCTGAACGCGAAGGAACCTCAGAAACCCCACAGCAAACGTCGACCAAACCAGGGAGCAACATCATGCCAATCAACCCCGATGCCGTCGGATCCACGAGCGATCCGGTCGAAGCCAGTTGGAACTCGAAGGATGCGTTGCTCTACGCGGTCGGCATCGGTGCCGGCCACGACGACTTGCCCTTCACGACCGAGAACAGCAACGACATCGAGCAACTTGTGTATCCGACGTTCCCCGTCGTCGTCGGGTGGGGGCGAGGCTCGGCGATGGGCAAGATCGGTTCGTTCAACCCGGCAATGCTCGTCCACGGTCAGCAGGCGGTCACGCTGCATCGCCCGATTCCCGTCGAAGGTACGGTCACCTTGACCAGCAAAATTACGGGTATCTATGACAAGGGCAGTGCCGCTGTCGTGGTGTCAGAGACGGTCGCCGTGATGGACGGCGAGCCGCTCTACACGAACGTGGGCTCATCATTCATGCGTGGCGAAGGGGGCTGGGGCGGCGACCGTGGTCCGTCCGGCCCGAAGAACGTGCCACCGGAGCGGCCTTGCGACCACGAAGTCACCTACGTGACCGATCGTGACCAGGCGTTCATCTACCGCTTGTCAGGTGACCGCAACCCGTTACACACCGATCCGGCCTTTGCCGCGATGGGTGGGTTCGACACGCCGATTCTGCACGGCCTCTGCTCATATGGCTTCACTGCCCGAGCGCTCCTGAGTGCATTGTGTGACAACGACCCGGCGCGTTTCCAGCACATCGAAGGTCGCTTTGCCTCACCGGTCATCCCCGGCGATGCGCTGCGAGTGCGTATGTGGTCGACCGAGAGCGGCGAAGCGATGTTCACCACGAGCGCACTGCCAGCCGGAGGCGGCGATGAGCGGGTCGTGATTGACCAGGGCTTGGTGCGCCAGAGGAAATAGTTGCGAAAGGGGCCTGACCCCAGGCGTAATTATCTGGCGAGGGCGATGAGATGGTCGACGATTGCTGAGGTCGAGATGTCCTCGCGCTCGCCGGTTTTGCGATCTTTGACCTCGATGGTCGGGTCGTCCTCGTTGCTCAGCCCGCGGCCCACAACGACGATCGTCGGGACGCCGATCAATTCGGCGTCCTTGAACTTGACGCCGGGTGAGGTCTTTGGCCGATCGTCGAGGAGGACGCGCAGGCCGGCGGCCTCGAGCGAGGCAGCCAACTCTTCGGCGTACGGCCCGTGCGCTGTGCCCTCTTTGCCGGCGCTGACGATGTGGAAGTCGGCGGGCGCAATCTCGCGCGGCCAGCACAACCCGTTGTCGTCGAGGGATGCCTCAGCGATAGCGGCGAGGCAGCGCGACACTCCGACTCCGTACGAACCCATGGTCGGGGTGACCGGCTTGTCGTTCTCATCGCGCACGGTCAGTTCAAGTGCTGCGGCGTACTTGGTGCCGAGCTGGAAGATGTGGCCAATCTCGATGCCGCGCGCGATTTCAATGCTCGAGCCACAGGACGGGCACACGTCGCCGTCGAGGATCTCGGCAGCTTCGACCACCCCGTCACCTGTGAAGTCGCGACCTGCAGTGAGGTGCAGAACGTGGTGGTTGTACTGGTCGGCGCCGGTGATCCACTGGGTACCATCGACGATGCGAGGATCGAGGAGGTAGCGGATGCCAGACGCTTTGTCGGCGCCGAGTGCGCCCGGCCCGATGTAGCCCTTTTTCAGGGCGGGGTACTTCTTGAAGTCGTCTTCGTCGAACGGGGCGACTTCGGCCGGAGCGACCTGAGCTTCGAGGCGCTTCATGTCGACCTCGCGGTGGCCTTCGAGGCCCACGGCCAGCGGTTCGGTTGTGCCGTCGGGGTGCCTCAACGTGACGACGACGTTCTTCAACGTGTCGGCAGCGGTCCAGTCACGGTCCGGGTGGCGCAGCGACGCATCGCCGTTCTCGCCGACACCATTCACGTAGTCGACGAGCTTGGCAATCGTCGGCGTCTTCGGCGTGTTGTGCACCATCGACGCGGGCAACCCATCGAACGGGATCGCATCGGGCACCGGCGTATGGACGGCCTCGACGTTTGCTGCGAAGTCGCAGGTGGTGCAGCGGACAAACGTGTCTTCACCAACCGGCAGGGGAGCAAGGAACTCTTCCGATGCCGAACCGCCCATAGCGCCGGAGGTGGCGGCGACGATGACGAACGGGAGCTGCATCCGCTCGAACAGCTTGATGTAGGCGTCGCGATGCGCTTGATAAGCGGCGTCGAGGCCGGCCTGGTCGAGGTCGAAGCTGTACGAGTCCTTCATCGAGAACTCGCGAGTGCGCAACAGACCTGCTCGCGGACGTGCTTCGTCACGAAACTTCGTCTGGATCTGGTAGATCACCAGCGGCAGATCGCGGTAGGAGCTGTAGAGGTCCTTCACCGTGAGGGTAAACATCTCCTCGTGCGTCGGCGCGAGCAGGAACTCGGCGCCGTGACGGTCTGTCAGGCGGAACAGATTGTCGCCGTATTCCTCGTAACGGTTGGTGGCCTCGTAGGGCTCTTTCGGCAGCAGTGCAGGGAAGTGGACTTCTTGGAATCCGGCAGAGTTCATCTCTTCGCGTACGATGCGCTCGACGTTACGAAACACCTCCCAGCCAAGGGGGAGCCAGCTGAATCCCCCGGGTGCAGCGCGGCGGATGTAGCCCGCACGTACAAGGAGACGATGGCTGGGAACCTCGGCGTCAGACGGGTCGTCACGCAAGGTTCGAAGGAAGAGACTGGACATCCGGAGCACGTGACGAAGCTACCGGCTGCTGTTCAGACAGTTCGCCTTCGGTTGATGGAGGTTCGTACGGTTTGGCCAGAAACGGTGCTCACCGCAACCGTCTGAATCGACACTGCCATTCAATCGCGTTCCGAACCTCATGGCTCCGAACCCTTTCGCAACTTCGACCTGGCAGGCGACGTGTTTCCAGTGAGCGACGAAGACACTGATTGGTTCGGCAATGGGTCTTGCCGAGTAGTAACCACCGTTCGGCCCGGCCCGGCCCGAACGGTGCGGTCTTCTGCTATCATTGAGATTCGCAATTTGGTTCGTGACCAAGGCGTGGGGCTCTGCCTCACGCCTTGTTCTTTGAACGGGTACAGAACAGTTACAGAAAGGAGGCAGATCGACATGACCGAGAACAGTGAGCTCGCACGCGTCCGTGAAATCGTCGAACCGATCGCCTCCGACCTTGACCTTGACGTGTATGACATCGAACGCCGAGGTGTCACGGTTCGCGTCACGCTCGACACGCAACCCGGTTCCGACGGTGGCATCACGCTCGACAATCTGTCGCTGGCTACTCGGCTGATCTCTCGTGAGATCGACCACGAAGATCCGATCACCACACGGTTCACGCTCGAAGTGACGAGCCCGGGCCTCGAGCGGCACCTCCGCACTCCACGCCACTTCCAGCGCGAGGTCGGCAAGGATATCACGGTCCGATTCCGTGATCCCAACGCCGATCCCCGTCGGATCGAGGGGCAGCTGACTGCGGCGGACGAAACGAACGTCACGATGCTGCTCGACGACGGCACTTCATGCACGTTCACGATCGATGAGGTCGATAAAGCGCGCACAATGTTTGAGTGGGGGCCGGGTCCGAAGCCGGGCGCTCCGAAGCAACACCCAAAGAACGCCGGGAAGAAGCAAGACGGCAAAAAGCAGCCGGCCAAGAACCAGGCTGCGAAGATGAACACGACCGCTACTCAGAAGGAGACGCAGACGTCATGACCAATATGGACATGAGTGAAGCAATTGGCATGTTGGCCCAGGAGAAGGGCATCTCCGAAGAGGCGCTCCTGCACGTCCTCGTCGACGCGCTGGCCTCGGCCTACAAGCGCCGCGACGATGCCGCCGACGAAGTCGTCGTCGAAGTGAACCCCGAAACGCTGGAGTTCTCCTTCATTGCGTACGACGTTGACGAAGACGGCAACTGGGTCAACGAGCGTGACGACACGCCGCGTAAGGAAGAGATGGGCCGCATCGCCGCCATGACCTTCCGTCAGGTGATGAGCCAGCGCATCCGCGAAGTCGAATCGGACCGCAAATTCGAAGAGTACGCGAACCGCGAGGGTGACATCGTCACCGGCATCATCCAACGCACCGACGCCCGCTACACCCTTCTCGACCTGGGCCGCGCCGAAGCGCTGCTGCCGCAGGCCGAGCAGGTGCCGTTCGAGCGCCCCGCCCAGGGTGATCGCCAAAAGGCATACATCGTCGAAGTTCGCCGGACGCCGAAGGGCCCGCAGATCGTCGTCTCCCGTACGCACCCCGGCCTCATCAAGCGGCTCTTCGAACTTGAAGTTCCCGAGATCGCTGACGGCATCGTCGAGATCAAAGCCTGCGCCCGTGAACCCGGACACCGCACCAAGATCGCCGTCTGGTCGAACGACCACAACGTCGATCCCGTTGGGGCCTGCGTCGGTGCGCGTGGTGGCCGTGTTCGTATGGTCGTCAACGAGATGCGTGGCGAGAAGATCGACATCGTGCCGTTCAGTGAAGACCTCGCCGACTTTGTTGCCAAGGCACTCTCGCCGGCAAAGGTCACACAGGTCATCATCTCTGAGGACGGCACCGCTGCCGACGTGATCGTGCCCGACCACCAGCTCAGCCTTGCAATCGGTCGCGAAGGCCAGAACGCCCGTCTGTCTGCCCGCCTCACTGGCGTGCGAGTTGACATTCGCTCTGAGACGCAGCTCGCCGAAGGAATCCCAGCCGGTCACGGCCGTGACTCCGACGTGGAGTACGCCGTCGGCGAGTGGCGCCCGAACCTCGAGACCGGGGAGAACGAGTGGCACGCAGCCGACGGTTCCGTCATCTCCGAGTCTGAGTGGAACAAGAAGGCTGAAGAGGCGCAAGCCGAAGCCGAAGCCGCCGCTGCTGCTGACGCCGAAATCCCCGAAGTGCTCGAAGAGCTCAAGGCCGGCCCCTGGGCTGGCTCGGTGATGCCGATGTCTGACCCCGATCAGGTGCCCCCGGGCTTCGAGATCAAGGGCAACGAGCAGTCAGAGATGTACCACGTCCCCGGCTCGCGTTACTACGACGCGACGAAGGCCGAGCTGTGGTTCCGTAGCGTTGACGCTGCCGAAGGTGCTGGCTACACGCCGCCCGGCGGAAGCGACGACACGTCCGAGTCTGACGTCGATGCAATCGCCGACGTCGAGGAAGAGGTCGCTCCAGCACCCGTTGAAGCTGCCGAAGCCCCCGCCGAAAGAGACGAGGCACCTGCTGAAGTTGCAGAAGCTTCGGCCGACGACGCAGCAGCTCCCGCTGCAGCAGATGACGCAGCAGATGACGAAGCGACAAGTGAGGAAGACGACTGAGATTCCTGGCCCCGTCCGCAGCTGCATCGGCTGCCGCGCCAAGCGACCACAATCCGAACTTGTTCGGATCACTCGGTCGCCCAGCGGTATCACCGTCGATGGTTCGAGCAGCGGGCGAGGGGCATGGGTCTGTCGAGATCAACGAAACGGTGGTGTGGCGGGGGAGTGTCTCGACACCGCAATCACCAAGCGAGCGTTTGCTCGTGCCTGGCGCAGCGACGTCAGTAGTGACGACATCACAAACATCAAAGAACAATCCAGCCGTCCATGACACCAGCCGTCGGAAATCCGACGGTCTGACGGGTGAAACGAACACCGCGCGATGTGCATTCATTGACACATCTGTGAGGGAATGACGACTGGGAAAGGTTGAATCGAAGCGTGGCAGCAAAGAAGATAAGAATCCACGAGCTTGCCAAAGATCTCGGGATGACAAATGCGGAGGTCATTGGCCTCTGTGGAGTACTCGGTGTTGCCGCGAAGGGACCTTCGTCGTCGCTCGCAGAGGCATACGCCGACATGGTGACTCGTCGCGCTCAGCGTGATGGGTTGACGCGTGACGAGCAGCCCGAAGAGGCTAAGCCTGTCAAGAAGACTGCAGCTAAGAAGAAGGTCGCAGCCAAAAAGGCGCCGGCCAAGAAGGCGGCCGCAGTCACGACTGAATCCGTTGCCGACGACGCCGTCGACGATGTTATTGACGACGCCGTCGACGATGTCGTTGACGTCGTTGAGTCAGCGGTCGACGAGCCAGCGCTCGACGAACCAGTTGAGGCTCCAGTCGCTGACACCCCGGTCGAGGCAGTTCCAATTGCCGAGGAGCCTGCACCAGCAACTCTGGTTGCTGCGGAGCCAACGCCAACACCCCCCGTAGCTGTCGATGTACCTGTTCCGGCTGCTGCTGAACCGGCGCCTGCGCCGAAGCCGGCTCCAGTTCCCCAGCCCGCTCCGGCACCGGCTCCGGCTCCGATGAGCGCCGCCGATGCAGTGGTCGCCGCCGCCGAAGGCCGCCTGCCCGTCGTTCCTTCTGCACCGCAGCCCGCACCCGCACCGCAGCCCGCACCGGCACCGCAGCCCGCACCGGCACCGCAGCCCGCACCAGAGCCGCCATCGCGCGTCATCTCGAGCGCGCGGCCCGATGCGAGTGGCCGTCCGCCTGAACAGTCCGCTACGACGGCTTCCGCCACCGACGCACCCGCATCGACGGCGCCCAAGCCCTTGTCGCCCAGCGGCAAACCGGTGCCGCCTCCTCCTGGCCGTCCGCTGTCGCCCAGCGGCAAGGTGATTCCGCCTCCTCCTGGCTCGGCTCGTCCTCAGCCTGGTTCCAACACGCGTCCCGGTGGTCGTCCGGGCGGTTACGCCCCGCGTCCCGGTGGCGCTCCCGGAGCACCTCGCCCTGGTGGCGGTCCTGGTGGCGCTCCTGGTGGCGCTCCTGGTCGTGGACCGGGTAACCGGCCCAGCGGCCAGCGCAGGCCCCCGCGTCGTACCGGCCGTCGCCGGCGTCGTCGCGATCAAGACGATCTACAGCCCCAGGCAATGCAGTACACGTCGTCAGATGTACCCGTACCCGACGGCGTCGTTGTCATCGAGCGCGGCGTCTCGGCGCAGGAGTTCGGTCCCAAGCTGAACCGTACGTCTGCGGACGTGCTCCGGTTCCTGCTTACGAACGGTGAAATGGTCACTGCGACCATGACGCTCGGCGACGAGCAGATGGAGCTCTTTGCCCTCGAAGTTGGCGCCGAGATCCTCATGGTCGAGCCAGGCCAGCAGGAAGAGCTCGAGCTGCAAGCGTTGTTCGACGATTCCGACGATGAAGAGGACATGGAGCCTCGCCCGCCGGTCATCACTGTCATGGGTCACGTTGACCACGGCAAGACCACGTTGCTCGACCGCATCCGCGGCGCCAATGTCGTCGATGGCGAAGCTGGTGGAATCACGCAGCACATCGGTGCGTACCAAGTGCACAACGAGCATGGTTCGGTCACGTTCCTCGACACCCCTGGTCACGCTGCGTTCACGCAGATGCGTGCCCGCGGTGCCGATGCAACCGACATCGTCGTGCTGATGGTTGCTGCTGACGACGGCCTGATGCCCCAGACGATTGAGGCCATCAATCACGCACGTGCCGCAGATGTGCCGATCGTCGTCGCTGTCAACAAGATCGACAAGGACAACGCCGACCCGCAGCGCGTGCTCACACAGCTCGCCGAATACGAACTCGTTCCAGAGTCGTGGGGCGGCGACACGATTGTCGTCGAGATGTCGGCCCTCCAGGGTGTCGGCGTCGACGAGCTGATCGAGCAACTTCAGGTCGTCGCCGAAATTGAAGACCTCCAGGCCAATCCCAACGGCCGCGCCAAGGGCATCGTCATCGAAGCCCAGCTCGACAAGGGACGCGGCCCTGTTGCCACGATTCTTATCGACAAGGGCACGCTCAAGATCGGCGACCCAATCGTCGCCGGTGGCGCCTGGGGCAAGGTCCGAGCCATGATCAACGACAAGGGCGAGATGATCAAGTCTGCCGGTCCGTCCACACCGGTGCAGGTCCTCGGCCTGTCCGATGTGCCTGAGGCCGGTGACGAGTTCCGCTCTGCGCCGAACACCAAGATTGCTCAGACCGTCGGCGAGGCGCGTGCGCTCCGTTTGAAGGCACGTCATCTTCGTGAAGACAGCCGGGTCAAGACCGGCACCAAGCTCGAGGATCTGTTTGCACAGATCCAGGCCGGCGAAAGGGCATCGCTGAACATCATTCTTAAGGCTGATGTCCAGGGTTCGCTCGAAGCCGTCACCGAGTCGTTGCGTCGACTCGAGCGTCCGGAAGTCGACCTGCAGTTCGTACATCGTGCTGTCGGTGGCATCACCGAGAACGACATCACGTTGGCCAATGCGACCAACGCGACGATCCTCGGCTTCAACGTCCGCCCTGACGGCAAGGCCCGCAAGTTGGCCGAGCAAGAAGAAGTGGAGATCCGTACCTACGAGATCATCTACAAGCTGCTTGAAGACATCGAGCAGGCTTTGATTGGAATGCTCGACCCCGAGTACGAAGAAGTGGTCACCGGCGAATGCGAGGTCCGCGAGATCTTCCGGGTGCCGAAGCAGGGTGCGATCGCAGGTTGCATGGTGACGTCCGGAACCATCACACGCGGCTCCAAGGTGCGTTTCCTCCGAGACGGTACGGTCATCTGGAAGGGCGCAATCGCAACACTGCGTCGCTTCAAGGACGATGTCCGCGAAGTCCGCGAGGGCTTCGAATGCGGTATCGGTCTCGACGACTTCCAGGACCTCAAGCCCGGCGACCTCATCGAGACCTTCGAAGACCGCGAAATTCCTCGTACCTGATCGGGCTGCGGTCACACTGTGCCAGGCACAATGTGACCGATAGGGTTCTTTTCATGGCACATCCCGATGCGACCAAGCAACCGGATCTTGATTTTTTTTGGGATCCCGTTTGACCGTGGGCCTGGATCACCTCCCGTTGGGTGGTGGATGTGCAACAGCAGCGCTCGTACGAGGTCGACTGGCGATTTATCTCGCTGTGGATCCTCAACGAGGAGACCAAGCAGGAGTGGTACACGCCTGCGTACCGGGCTGGCCACTATCTCGGCCACAAGGGGCTCCGTATCGCCAATGCGATCCGACTCCAAGAAGACGGTGAGGCCGTCGGCTCGTGGTACACGGCGCTCGGAGAGGCCCTGCATCTCAACGACCGTCGCGACGAAGCGCGGGCTGATAACGAGGCGTTCCTCGAAGCCGTGCTCGACGAGGCCGGTTTCTCAGCGGCGTACCTGAGCGATGCCGACGACGAAAGCCATGACGAATACATCAGAGCAGAAACCGAGTTGGCGCTGAGCCGAGCAGGTCAGGACGTCGGCACGCCGATCCTCACCTTCCGTCCCGGTAGCGACAAGGAAGGCAGCTTTTTCGGCCCGGTCATCTCGAAAGCGCCGAAGGGCGAGGAAGCATCCGAACTCTGGGATGCCGTCGAAAAGCTCGCCACGTCAGGCGTTGCCGAACTCAAACGATCCAACCGGGACGCACCCGACTACACCTGAGTTTCAGTTGGGGTCAGACCCCATCTGAAACTGACATGAGAGGATGCCGACATGGCACAACGACGCGGCCGCAACACAGGCCAGAAATACCCGAGAAGCGCCCGCGTCGGAGAGACGCTGCGCGAGATTATCGCAGACGATCTGGTCCGACTCGACGACGAGCGGCTCGCCTTCGTCACAATCACTTCGGTCGATGTTGACCCCGAACTGAACCGCGCCATCGTCTTCTTCGACTCGCTCACCGGTGAGGAAGGCGACGATGACATCGTTGAGACGCTCGGCGAGTACCGCATCAAGCTCCAGTCGTCGATCGCTCGACAGATCAAAGCAAAGAAGACACCGATCCTCAGCTTCAGGCCGGACATGGTGATCCGATCAGCCGAGCGCATCGACACGATTCTGCGCGCCGACCGCGAGCGCGATCAATACCGCTCACCCGAAGCCACCGACTGATCGCTGCGGTACTGATATGGCTCGCAAGAAGCCGCCGACGACGCACGGCATCGTTATCGTCGACAAGCCGACGGGCGTCACCAGTCACGATGTTGTCGCCATGCTTCGGCTTCGTTTCAACGAACGCCAGGTGGGCCACGGTGGAACGCTCGATCCGAGCGCCACCGGGGTTCTCGTCGTCGCTGTCGGCAAGGCCACGAAACTTCTTCGATTTGTCGAGAAGACACGCAAGGCCTACCTCGGCGAGATTGTGTTTGGAAGCGAGACCGACACGCTTGACGCCGATGGCAAAGTGACCGCCACCTACGATATGGGTGAGGTGGTGCTCGCCGATGCCCAAGCGTTGGTCGCCGAGCATTTCACGGGTCAAATCCAACAGATTCCACCGATGGTCTCAGCGATTAAGATCGATGGAAAACGGCTCCATGAGCTGGCGCGCCAAGGGATTGAAGTCGAGCGGCCGCCGCGGCCCTGCACGATCTACTCGTTCCAGCTGTTGCCGACTGACGAACCCAACGTGTTTCTCGCAGCGGTGGAGTGCACCCCGGGCACCTACATCCGCACGCTTGCCGCAGACATCGGCAAAATGCTCGGCGGTGGCGCCCACCTCCGCAACCTGCGCCGCACGGCTGTTGGACGATTCACGATCGGCGAGGCGGCCGGGCCCGACGACTGCGAACTGCTTCCCGTCGAAGAAGCTGTCCGCACGATCGATCGCGTCGACATCACCGACGACCTCGCTGCGGTCGTCGCAAACGGTCGCGTGCTGCCGCACTTCGAAGGCGAAGGGCCCTGGGCGCTGTTTGATCCAGCCGGTTCGCTCATCGCCGTCTACGAGTCGTACCGAGGCGAGGCCAAGCCCGCTGTCGTGGTCCCGCAAGGATAGAGAGCGCACGGTGGCACCGTTCGCTCGAATGGTGCCTGATGGGCACCCACCGATAGCGTCGAGCCCGATGCAGACCGTCAACGATCAAACCGTTCTTGCGTTCCCTGGTGAGCGGACCGTCATCACCATTGGCGCTTACGACGGGGTGCATCTTGGCCATCAAGCAGTGATTTCTCACGTCCGACAACGTGCGCTTGAGCTCGGAGCGAGGTCGGCTGTCGTGACGTTCGATCGTCACCCCGCTTCGGTGGTGCGGCCAGAGTCTGCACCGTTACTCCTCACCGGTCCGGAACAGAAGATGGAGCTGCTTGAAGCGACCGGCGTCGACGCCGTCGTGGTCGTCCCGTTCAACGCGGACCAAGCACGGGAGTCGCCCGAGTCATTCGTGCAGCGTGTGCTCGTCGAGTGTCTCGCGACGAAAGTGGTCGTTGTCGGAGAAGACTTCCACTTCGGTCGACATCGTGACGGCAACGTCAATCTGCTGCGCAAGCTTGGCGCCGAGCACGACTTCGAGGTCGAGCCGCTCGGGCTCTTGCCGCGTGTCGACGGTGTCGACGAGCCGGTCAGCAGCACCGCAATCCGTCGTGCGCTCGCCGGCGGCGATGTCACCCGCGCGAACGAGATGCTCGGGCATACGTTCGAAGCACGTGGATTGGTCGTCACCGGTGATCAGCGCGGCCGGCTGCTCGGATTCCCGACGGCGAACGTCGAAGTCTCGAACTCGATCTCGCTGCCAGCTGATGGCGTGTATGCCGGCTGGTACGAACGTGCATCGGGTGAGTCCCATGTCTGCGCTATCAACCTCGGCCGCCGCCCGACGTTCTATGAACATGCCGACAGCTCACTCCTTGAAGCTCACCTTCTCGACTTTGAAGGCGACCTGTACGGCGAACGAGCACGAGTCCGTTTCACTCATTTCTTGAGAAGCGAGCGAAAGTTCGACGGGATCGAGTCGTTGAAAGAACAGCTCGACCTCGATATCTCCCACGCTCGAGGCCTGCTCAGCAACTAGGGCGCAGCCGAGCAGCGACGTTTCAGCTGGGCCAGATCACCACGTCGTTGGAGTCGTAGATGCTGGAGATGATGTCGTTGTCCAGGCGTGACGCAGCATCGGGAGTCTTTTTGTCGCCAAACAGGCCGACGGCGGCATACGCATCGAGTTCGGCCTGCAGCATGGCTGCGTCGGGAATGCCGAATGCCGTGCCCTCGGGGGTTGTGTCGATGATCAGCTTGGCGTCGGTTTCCCATCGGAACACTTCACCTTCAGGGGAAAGAAAGTTCGGGTTGCCGTTGGCGTTGACCTTTTCGACCGCGATGTTGGCGGTGGCGACCGGGTCGGCGAGTGAGTCAGCGAGCCCTCGCATCGTGGCCCTCATGAAGTCTTCGGCGGCAGTGGGGTGATCGGTGACGAAGGTCCGGTTGGTGTAGATCGCACCGAACGAGCCCGGAATGTTGAAGTCGAGCGGGTCGAACGTCTGGAAGCCGATACCGGCCCGGTTGAGCCCGCCCGGCTCGTTGCTCTTGAAACCGGGGAAGCCGACGATGGTGGGAATAGCGATGTGTTGCGTCGGATCGAATCCGTCGAGCAGCACAGTTTCGAAATTGACGCCCTCCGCCAGACCAGCACCCAGCAGCATGGCTTCGATACTCGGCGGCAACTTGCCCTTCACGCCGATGGTCGAGCCGGCGAGGTCCTCGAGCTCAGCAGCCTTGCCAGCCTTGACGATGAGGGTCTCGATTGCTGTGCGTCCTTCGACAGCGGTGACAACGAAGTCAGCATCGTTCGCTACGGCGAATGCAGCCACCTCACTGAACGAACCCCCCGAGGCGAATTGCGCAGTGTCGTCGGCGACCAGCGGGTAGTTGGCAACGGAGAAGCTGGCTTTAATGTCGACGTCGAGGCACAGGTCGGTGTAGTAGCCGGCTGCCTCGGCGGCGATGACCTCGACGATTGAAGCTGCTGCCGCGAAGTCGAAGCCGGTCAGGTACGTAATCGTGCCTGCGGCCTTGTTGGCTTCACATCGAGCATCCGGGAAAGGCTCGCCTGCGATGACGTCCATGTTGGCAGCTGCATCGGTGGCGGCCACGGCGGTGTCTGCTTCGGAACCAGGAATCGATGCGCTGGTCGAGATGTCGCTGCTGCACGCGCCGAGCAGCATGAAGGTGGCGCTGGCGAGAGTGGTGAGGTGTCGCGATCGCATGTGAGTCTCCATTGAAGTGCGATGGGGGGGTGGGTGGACAGCGTCGAAGACGGCGGGACTGACGGCGCCCTTTCGGGTGAGAGAATGCTAACGATCACGTACAGAGCGACGAGGTATCGGAACGATCTTCACTCAATCGTCGCTCCATCGACATACTCCGCCTCGGCGCTCCACAGGACTGTTTAGCGTTGGGACACGTGCCAGCGCAGGGCCGCACGTTCGATGGCAGTGATGATGCCGAGTCCGATGAGTCCGAGCGCTGCGGTGGTGACGATAGTGGCCCAGAGTGTGGGGCCGTTGTTGAATGCTGCGGCTCGTTTCCCGGCGGCGCCGAGCCCCTCGTTCGACAGCGCCGCACCTTCGCTAAAGTACGCCGCAGCGAGGCCAAGGCCCACGGCGAACCGGGCCGTCGTAAAGATGGATGGCAGAGCGGCTGGCAGTCGGAGCCGGAAGAGCACGTCGATTCGGCGGGCATCGATCGAAGCAAAGAGCTCCCGGGCCGACTGATCGGCGGACTTCATGCCACCGACGACGCCGAAGGTGAAAATCGGCAAGGACGTAAACGCAACCATGAAGACGATCGGTGCCTCGCCAAAGTTGAGCCAGGTGACGACTGAGGTGACGTACGCAACCCACGGGGTGACAAGGATCAAGACGAGGACTGGTTGTGTTGCCTCCTCGATGAATCTGGCCGACGCCATGACAGCCCCAATGCCGATTGACACGATCAGCGAGATCAACAAACCGATCACCATGTGGCGACCGGTGACCAAAGCGTTCTCGACGAAGAAGCCCGGTGTGGCCATCAGTTCAGTGCCGATCTCCGAAGGCGCAAGCAGCACAAACGGGCGGACATCGAAAATCCGAACGACGGCTTCCCAGAGGCCAGCGAACACGACCACGCCGACAAACGGGGCGATCCACCAGGCGCGCATTAGGCGCGTCGTGATCAGGTTGAGTCGGGTCACGATGGAGCTCGACCCTTACTGAGCTCGTGCCGCAGTTGCCGGGTGATCGCGAAAAACTCCGGGTCATCCTCGAGGTCGGGTTGCCGAGGACGACCGAGCGGCACGTCGATCAGTTGCGTGATCCGGCCCGGTCGACCGGACATGACAGCAACACGATCGGAGAGGAACACGGCCTCAGAGATCGAATGCGTCACGAAAACCAGCGTCGAATTGCGCTGGTCTCGGAGTTGGACCAGGAGATGGCGCATGTCGGCTCGAGTGAGTTCATCGAGAGCGGCAAACGGCTCGTCCATCAGAATGAGCGGGGCGTCGAGCGCGAAGGCGCGGACGAGGCCGACCCGCTGTTGCATCCCGCCCGACAGCTCGTGCGGATACGCCTCAATGAAGTCGCCGAGGCCGACCGACCGCAGGAGTTCGTCGACGTTGGCGGAGTTCTTGTTGCCAGCGTTGGGGTTCACGTCGAGGAGGACGCGGGCGTTGGCAGCGACCGTTCGCCAAGGCAGCAGTGCCGGCGCTTGCGGGACGAAGGCGATCTGTTTGCGCGACCGCGTTTGGGCTGGGAGATGTCCATCGATCGTGATCGAACCGCTTGTGGTGCTCTCCAAGCCGGCGATCAGACGGAGCAGCGTTGTCTTGCCGCACCCGGACGGTCCGAGCAGCGTGACTGCCTCGCCCGGTTCGATCTCGAGATCGACCGACGCGAGGGCATCGACGGGCCCGGGGCCACGTCGGCCGCGGCTCGCAAAGGTCTTGGAGACCTTCGAAATGGAAACGGCGCCGCGCACTTGGGCGAGCGTAACCGTGCTGTTTGCATCGATGTGGATTTGGCCCGTTGTGGCTCCGTCAGTCACGCCGTAGCATTGCGGAGTCCGTTCAGGCTTTGGCGTGGGCGCGATGCAGACCGGCTCACCCGAGGCGGCTGCGACCTCCACAACGGTCGGCCCGCAGCCGGCACAATGGTCAGCGTCATGCTGACACGGAAGGCAGTCTTATGCCCAACAAGGTTCAGACCATCGAAAACAATCGGATTCACGAGACCGACACCGGTTCCCCCGAGGTGCAGATCGCGCTCATGACCGAGCGCATCACCCACCTCACCGAGCATCTCAAGATGCACAAGAAAGACCACCACAGCCGTCGTGGACTCCTGATGATCGTCGGCCGTCGCCGTCGCATGCTCGACTACGTCAGGGGCATCGACGTCGAGCGCTACCGCAAGATCGTCGCTGACCTCGGCCTCCGCCGATAGTCCGCTGAGACGGGTCAGCTTTCCCTCTCGCTGCGTCAGCCGAATGACTCATTGACCCAACGTCAACGTCGTCATCGGTTTCCTTGCGAGAGAAAAACCGTGTTCCCGTCTCAGTAGCTCGGGACCAAGAACTGATTGAGTGAAGCGGCTGCTCGCCTTGGCGGGTGGCCGGTTTACGTTTTCGGGGTCCGCGTGTGGTTGGTGCCACCTTGGGTACACTTGACACCTGACCGGAACGTCCGGTCGACGGAGTTCTGGCGCTTGTTGCCGGTGGATGACTCCGAGATGTCGTGCGGAGTCTTTGATTTCAAGCCGTCGATCTCGGGTCAGAACTGGGAACCGGCTCCTTTCTTCGCACAGAAGCCACGCGGCAGGGTGTCGCGTGTTCGAAAGGAATCACTATGGCTGAAGCCATTACCGTGTCCGGACCCATTTCTGGGACCGACAAGACACTCACGTTTGAAACGGGCAGGTTTGCCCCCCAGTCGATGGGTGCCGTCGTGGCATCGATCGGTGCAACACAAGTACTGACCACTGCCAACGCAGCGAAGTCCGTACGCGAAGGCATGGACTTCTTCCCGCTCACGGTCGACGTCGAAGAGCGCGCCTACGCCGCCGGCAAGATCCCCGGATCGTTCTTCCGTCGTGAAGGCCGCCCGACCGAGGATGCAATCCTCACCTGCCGACTCACCGACCGGCCGCTGCGCCCCTCGTTCCCCGAGGGCTTCCGCCACGAGACGCAGGTTGTTACCACCGTCCTCGGCGCTGACCAGTCGAACCCGCACGACGTGCTCTCGATCAATGCAGCCTCCGCCGCCCTGATGATCTCGGGCATCCCGTTCGACGGGCCGCTCGGCACCGTCCGCCTGGCCTACAGCCAGGAAGGCGAATGGATCCCGCATCCGACCTACGAAGAGTCCGAGAACGGTACGTTCGAAATCGTTATCGCCGGTCGCGAGCTGGAAGACGGCGACGTTGCCGTGATGATGGTCGAAGCCGGTGGCTCCGAGAACGCGTTCTACTACTACGACGATGGCGCCAAAAAGGTCACCGAAGAAGTGCTCGGCGACGCCCTCCAGGCCTGCAAGGTGTGGATCAAGGAATCAATCGCACTGCAGCGTCAGCTCGTTGCCTCGGTCATCGCCACACACGGCGCGATCGAGCCCATGTCGTGGACCCCGGTCTTCGACTACACCCCGGAGATCTTCGATGCCGTCGAAAAGATCGGCGCCAAGGGCATGGCCCCCGCCGTCAAGATCGCTGCCAAGGGTGAGCGCAACGCCGCAGTCGACGCCGTTGCGGCCGACTGTGTTGCACAGCTTTGCGGTGACGATGGCGAGTTCTCCGGCCAGGCCAAGATGGTCAAGGAAGCCGTTCGCTCCCTCATGAAGAAAATGGTGCGTCGCCGCGTCCTCGACGAAGGTATTCGCATCGACGGTCGTGGACCAGCTGACCTCCGCGAGATCAGCGCCGAAGTCGGCGTGCTCGCAAGCGCGCACGGTTCCGGCCTTTTCCAGCGTGGCGAGACGCAGGTCCTGAACGTTCTGACGATGGCGATGCCGCGTATGAACCAGATGATCGACTCGCTGTCGCCAAACGACACGAAGCGTTACCTGCACCACTACAACATGCCGCCGTGGGCCAACGGCGAGACTGGCCGTGTCGGCTCGCCGAAGCGCCGCGAAATCGGCCACGGTGCTCTCGCTGCTCGCGCAGTTCTGCCGACCATCCCGAACCAGGAAGACTTCGCGTACACACTGCGCCTCGTCTCCGAGGTCATGGCCTCCAACGGCTCGACCTCCATGGGTTCTGTCTGCGCTTCCAGCCTCTCGCTGATGGACGCTGGCGTGCCGGTGCGTAGCCACGTGTCGGGTATCGCCATGGGTCTCATCTACGAAGATGGCAAGTACATCACGCTCACCGACATCCTCGGTGCCGAAGACGCCATGGGCGACATGGACTTCAAGGTCGCTGGCACCGAAGACGCCATCACGGCCCTGCAGCTCGACACCAAGATCGACGGCATCCCCGCCGACGTTCTCTCCGCCGCGCTGGCCCAGGCTCGTGTCGCTCGTCTCGAGATTCTCGAAGTGATGAACGCCTGTATCCCGGCGACCCGTGATGAAATCGCCGAGACGGCGCCGAAGATCAGCACCATCTACATCCCGATGGACAAGATCGGTGAAGTCATCGGCCCGAAGGGCAAGGTCATCAACACGATCCAGCAGGAGACCGGAGCCGACATCGCTGTCGACGACGACGGCGCCCGCGGTATCGTCACCATCGGTGCAGTTGAGGCATGGCGTATGGAGGAAGCCAAGACGGCCATCCTCAACATCGTCGATCCGCCGAAGGCTGAACTCGACAAAGAGTACGACGGTCGTGTCGTGAACATCACCAAGTTCGGTGCGTTCGTCAACATCCTCCCGGGTCGTGACGGTCTGCTGCACATCTCGAAGATGGGTGGCGGCAAGCGCATCAACTCGGTGGACGACGTCCTCGAACTCGGCCAGGTTGTCAAGGTCAAAGTCGAAGAAATTGACGACAAAGGCAAGGTCAGCCTGATGCTCTCCCAAGAACTCGACATCCCGGAGGGCGCCGCGAGCGGCTCTGGCGGTGGCGGTGGAGACCGTGACAACGACCGTGGTGGCCGCGAAGAGCGTGCACCACGTCGTGAGCGCAGCGAAGAGCGTGGCAACGATCGGGGTGGCGACAAGTCCGCTCCGGCCAGCGACGTTGTCGAAGTGAGCTTCGAAGACAGCTTCGACGCCGAACTCGCCGGTGAACTCGGCGACCTCGGCCCGAAGAGCGAACGCCCGGCTGCTGACCGTGACGGTGGCAACCGTCGTGGTGGCGGCGGTGGTGGCGGTAACGGCGGCGCTCGCCGTCGTCATCGCTGATCCACTCCAGCACCTGAAAAACTGAACAACCGAAGGACGTCGTGGCCAAGTGCCGCGGCGTCCTTCGTCGTTTTCCGGTACCAACCTCCCGAAATAGAGACCATCTTGCAGCACCGGCGCGTCGTGATGGTCTCGGTTTGCGTGCGCTTGGATGAGCACCCCGAAATGGAGACCGTTGCGACGCGCTGAGTGCACGGGTCGGTCCATTTTTCGGGAGACGTGCGAGACTGCCTGCATGCGCGTTGGAGTAAGTGGAGCAGCAGGTCAGATGGGGCGGACTGTGTGTGCTGCGGTGGAGAACGACCCTGATCTGGAACTGGTCGCAGCGGTCGATCGCAACAGCGCTGGTCAGGCGATCTCGGGTATCGAGATCAGGACCGATCTGCGCGCCTTCGCCGATGCCGGGTGCGAGGTCGTTGTTGATTTCACCGTTGCCGACGCGGCCCGAACGACGCTCCCATGGCTCGCGATGCACGGCATCCACGCCGTGGTCGGCACCACCGGGTTTACTGCTGAGGACCTCGCACTCTTTGAATCGACCTTCGGAGGCGATGCGAAGGAGGTGGGAGGACCGAACTGTTTGATCGCGCCGAACTTCGCGATCTCGGCGGTCTTAATGATGCGCTTTGCCGAGATGGCTGCGCCTTGGTTCGACACTGCCGAAGTGATTGAACTGCACCACAACCGCAAGGTTGACGCTCCATCAGGCACCGCAGTGAAGACGATCGAGCGAATGGCCGCCGCACGTGACACCGATTTCAAGGAAGACCCCACAGAGATCGAGATCTATCCGGGAGCGCGCGGGGGAGTGGGCCCACGTGGCATCCGGGCCCATGCGATCCGGATGGAGGGCATGGTGGCCCATCAGGAAGTGATCCTCGGTGCGCAGGGCCAAACGATCACGATCCGCCAGGACAGCTACGACCGATCGAGTTTCATGCCCGGCGTCGTTCTTGCGTGCAAAAAGATCCGGATGCACCCGGGCTTGGTCCTCAGCCTCGACCCCTACCTCGACTGACCGCGAAAACAACGAAGGCGTGAGGTAGGTGCGCCCAAGGCGCACCAACCTCACGCCTTCGTTGAGTGAATGGGTTGGATCAGATGCTTCCCAGGGCGGCGTCGTAGTTCGGCTCCTGAGCGATTTCGCTGACCATCTCGGTGTGCTTCACGTTGCCGTCGGGGCCGATAACGACCACGGCGCGAGCGAGGATGCCTTCAAGCTTGCCGTCGACGAGAGTGACGCCGTAGTCGGCACCAAAGGTCGACTTGAAGGTCGAAGCGGTCTTGACGTTCTCGATGCCCTCGGCGCCGCAGAAGCGACCTTGAGCGAACGGGAGGTCAGCTGAGACGCAGAGCACGACGGTGTTGTCGAGGCCAGCGGCGCGCTCATTGAACGTGCGAACGCTGGTTGCGCAGGTTGGTGTGTCGACGCTCGGGAAGATGTTGAGTACGACGTTCTTGCCAGCGAGGTCGCTGCTGGCGATGCTGCTGAGGTCAGCAGCAGCAAGGTCGAACGACGGTGCGGCACTGCCCACGGTGGGGAGGTCGCCGGATGTGTGGACGGGGTTGCCGCCAAGGGTTACTTCAGCCATGGCGTAGTTGTAGCAGAACAATTGGCAACTCGGGTCAGCGACGGAGGTTGCGGGCGTTCACGAGCACAACAAGACCAACGGAGGCGCCGACGGCCCACCACTGGTATCGCTGCAGCCATTCGAGGACGTCGACGAGCTGATCTTCGAACGTTCGAGCCAGCCACCACATCAGGGTGAGCCGGCCTGCAATGCCCACGGTCAGCAGGGCGAAGAGTTTTACTGGTGGCGTCTGCTTCACGCCGCTCAGTGCAGCGACGATGTTCGATCCTGCGAAAAACGGGATCAGCGCCCACTCGGCCTTCTCGAAGCCGCGGTCGAAGGCGTCGAGCGATTCCTTGGTGAGGCCGAGGTACTTGGTGAACCAGCCCATCACGTCATCCCGGTAGGCGCGGCCGACGAGATGGCAGACAACGAATGCCGCACCGACGCGCAGAAATCCGATAACGACGTAGAACGGCAGGGAAACACCGGCTGCCAACGTGAGCGCCAGGTAGCGGTTGCGCGAGGACAGCAGGAGCAGGCCCTCAGGGTTGGTGTTAACCCAGCGAGCCCAGACCGCCGACGCGATGTTCGAGCAGATCACGAGGCCGACGAACGCCGCCAAGGCCAGTGGAGCCCAAGCAGGCCGGACGTGCGGTTGCTCGTTCAATTCGAGAGTAGTCGCGTCGCTCACAGGCGCAGACGGTAGCTGTTCGAATCACAGCTGAGGGGCCGGATCCACTACGTTTTGCCGACATGCAAGGGCTCATGCAAAACGTACCGCTCACGATCAACCACATCTTCGACCGGGCTGAGACGTACCACGGCCACAAGGAGATCATTACGTCGACGGGGACAGGCCTTGAACGGACGACATATGCTGAGTTCGCTCGACGCACCAGGCAGTTGGCCGGCGCGTTGGACACACTTGGCATCTCCGCCGACGGCCGTGTTGCAACGTTTGCCTGGAACACAGCTCGTCACCTCGAGTTGTACTTCGCTGCGCCGTGCACGGGACGAGTTCTCCACACGCTCAACATCCGTCTGTTCCCCGAGCAACTGACGTACATCGTCAATCACGCCGACGATGAAGTGATTTTTGTCGACCGTTCGATTTTGGCGCTGCTCGCACCACTCCTCCCGACGTTCACGAACCTCAGGCATCTCGTGTTGATGGACGATGGAAAGGGCGATATTCCAGAGGATCTCGCAGGCCACACATTGCTCAACTACGAAGACCTCCTCGCTACCGAAGAGCCGATCGACTTCCCTGAAATCGCTGACGAACACCAAGCCGCGAGCATGTGCTACACGTCCGGCACCACGGGAAATCCGAAGGGCGTCGTCTACAGCCACCGGTCGACGTTCATGCACACCATGGGGGCGATGATGGTGGACAGCCTTGCGGCCTGTGAGTCCGATGTGATTCTGCCCGTCGTGCCGATGTTCCATGCCAACGCGTGGGGCCTCGCACACGCGGCGGTCGCCACGGGCGCATCGCTGGTCATGCCTGGCGCTGACCTTTCAGGTTCGGCGCTTGCTGATTTGATCGTTGAGCAACGAGTCACGGTTGCTGCGGGGGTGCCGACCATTTGGATGGCCGTGCTCCCTGAGCTCAAGGGTCGAGACACGTCGTCGCTTCGGTCGATTCCGTGTGGCGGCTCAGCGGTTCCGCGCTCGTTGTCAGAGGCTTACCGTGAGCAGACTGGCCTGCCGATTTTGCAGGCGTGGGGGATGACCGAGACCAGCCCGATCGCGTCGGTCTGCCATCTCGATGTCGATCAGCGGTTGCTCTCGGTCGACGAGCAAGCCGATCTGCGGACCCAGGTCGGTCGGATCTCGTTCGGCATCGAAGCGCGCGTCGTCGAGCCCGGTTCGACCATCCCCGTCACATGGGACGGCGAGCAGAGCGGCGAATTGCAATGTCGTGGCCAGTGGATTGCTTCGTCCTACTACGACGACGAGCGCTCAAAGGAGAGCTTCACAGACGACGGCTGGTTGAAGACCGGTGACGTTGCGACCGTGGACGCGCGAGGCCGAATCCGGCTCGTCGATCGCACCAAGGACCTCATCAAGTCGGGTGGCGAGTGGATCAGCTCGGTCGAGTTGGAGAACGAGATTATGTCCCACCCTGACGTCGCTGAAGCTGCCGTCGTCGGCATCGTGCATCCGAAGTGGGGCGAGGCAGCGCTCGCTTGCGTAGTGCGTACCGATGATTCCCTCACCGAAGAAGCAGTGCTCGCTCATCTCGAGGGCAAGGTTGCTAAATGGCAGATGCCCAAGGGCGTCGTCTGGATCGATGAAGTGCCGAAAACCAGCGTCGGCAAGTTCTCGAAGAAGACGTTGCGTGACGATCACGCCAACCTGTTCATGGACCAATGAGGTTGTCGAACTGTGCGCTGGCTCCTCTTCTCGGGCTGGTCGTCATGGTTGGCATCGTCGCGTGCGCGCCCGACGGCCCTGATGCCTATTCAGCGCCGATGCAAGGCGCTGTGGTGACGACTGAGCGCGTGCTGCCGTCGACAACGTTGCCGCCCGAGCCGGGCGAGGCAGTTCCACCGTCGACCACAATCGCTCCGGCCGCGCCCAACGGCGAGGTCCTGCAGGTCCGATCCCTTGACAACTCGTATCGGCTCCCGGATGTCGAGGTCTCGGCAGGTACCGAAATTTGGTGGACCAACAACGGTCGCAACGACCACAACGTCCTGCCGGTCAACGATGATGACGCGTGGGGTGTCGACACCGAAGACTTCGCGCCGGGCGACGAATACCGTCACGTTTTCGACACGCCCGGCACCTACTTGTACTACTGCTCGATCCACGGCACGAAGGCTGCTGGCATGATCGGTTCCGTCACAGTTTCGGCGAGGGGCGCCTGATCTGCCAACATCTGGACAGAACGCAGGGCGATGTGGGGCCTGGCGCAAGCTCGTTCACTGACACCAAGGGGAACCATGAAACGCAAACTTGCCGTGGCGCTGGCCGCCGTGCTCACGCTTGCCGCCTGCGGAAGCAGTGGAAGCAGTGGAAGCGACGACTCAGCAGAAACGACTGACGCTGCAATCGAAACCGATGAACCGGCGGAGAACGTCGCGCCGGTTGAAACCGATGCACCGGCGGAGACTGATGCACCAGCCGCGACCGACGCACCGGGCGAGACCGATCCGCCAGCCGGCGCCGATGGCGTGCTCCGCGTGCCGGACGACTTTGGTGCAATCCAGGAGGCGGTCGATGCAGCTGCACCAGGCGACCTCGTGCTGGTCTCACCGGGCATCTACAACGAAGCGGTCAATGTCGTCACCGACGAGATCACGATCCGTGGCACCGACCGTGCTGGCGTGGTGCTCGATGGCGAGTTCGAACTTGACAACGGCATCCGCGTCCTCGGAGCGAAGGGCGTCGTCGTCGAAAACCTGACCACGCAGAACTACACCAGCAACGGTGTGTTCTTCACCTCTGCGATCGGCTATCGGGCCTCGTACGTCACGGCGATCCGCAACGGTGACTACGGCATCTATGCCTTCGACTCGATCAACGGCCAGATTGACAACTCGTACGGGTCGGGCAGCCCCGACGCTGGCTTCTACATCGGCCAGTGTTTCCCGTGTGATTCGATCATCGACAACGTGATTTCCGAGCACAACGGTCTCGGCTATTCGGGCACCAACGCCGGCGGCAACCTGGTCATCATGAACTCGACGTTCCGCAACAACCGTGCCGGCATCGTGCCGAACTCGGGCAGCTACGAACTGTGTTACCCGGAGCGCGACACCACAATCGTCAGCAACATCGTGCACTCCAACAACCAGGCCGACACGCCGGCCATCGACGTGGCGATTCTCGCTATGGGCAACGGCATCCTGGTGCCCGGCGGTATCGACAACACGATCACGAAGAACCTCGTGTTTGACCATGACAAGACGGGTATCGGCCTGGTTCCCTTCCTTGAAGAGGGCGCCAACGACGACCTACCCACGCCTGATGAGTGGGACGTCGGCTGCGCCGAACAGCGCGAAGAGCCGCCGGCGGAGGAGATCCCAGACACGCTCCTCTGGGAAGCACAGAACAACCGCGTGACACTCAACGACGTCAGTGACAGCCGTGTTGCTGACATCGCTGTCGAAGGCGTTGGCATGGCGACCGAAGAACTCGGCAACTGCTGGGGTGGAAATATCTTCAGTACCTCGGCGCCGCAGAACCTCGAGAACCTCGCACCGTGTGAGGGCGAGGGCAGCGGCGACTGGACACTCGGCGTGCTGAACGTGCTGACGTGGTTGGCCGACATCGACACCGCACCGCCGCCGGTCAACTACAAGGAAGCAGTCATCCCGGACCCGCCGGAATTGCCGAATATGCCGGACGCCGAAACTGCGCCGGTGAACCCGGCCACCAACATCGTCGTCGACATAGACCTCGATGCGATGGTCGTGCCGGCCAAGCCAGCCTGATCAACTTGACACCTGAGATCGAACCGATGGTGGGGCAGTGGTGAACATTGCTGCACCATCGGTCGACCGGACCGAGCGTTCTCTACGCTGCTCGCTGTGAAGCGATGTCGATCAGCGGTGCTCGTCGCCACACTGCTGGTGCTGGCCTCCTGTGGATCGAGTGCACAGTCCGGCGCCACTCGCGATCCGGACCCCGAGCGCCGTGGCCCTCAGGGGCGACTCGCCCAGTTCGTGGTGCAGTGCGACCTGAGCCACGTTGCGTTCGACGACCCCCTCGTGCTGCCGTGGCAGCCGGGCAAGAGCCACCTTCACCTGTTCTTCGGAAACAACGCGGTGGACTCGAACCCGGGCTACAGCGACCGGCTACTGAATGCGAACACATCGTGTGAGCAGCGTCGTGACACAGCTTCGTATTGGGCCCCGGCCCTCCTCGATCCGACTGGGCGAGCCATCGAGCCGATCAGCCTCACCGCCTACTATCGGCCGGGTCAGGGTGTTGACCACGAAGACATCGTTGCCTATCCCGAGGGGCTGATGCTGATCGGTGGCGACTCCGCATCGCAGCAGTCCCAGTCGACTGACATCGTTGCTTGGTCGTGTGGAACGGGAGCAGCGCGAGAAGATGCACCGCTCCAGTGCGGTGCCAGCTCGACGCTGCGCATGATCGTCACGTTCCCGGACTGCTGGGACGGTGAACGGCTCACCGGCTTTGGATCGTCGGCACATGCCCGGTACAGCAGTGTCGAGACCAACGGCTGCCCTGAAAGCCACCCGGTGGTGCTGCCGCAGCTGACGATCGGGATCGACTATCCGCCCGTCGATCCGGCCGACCTGTCGCTGAGTTCGGGGGGCGTCGAGACGGCACATGCCGACTTCTGGAACGTGTGGGACCAGGCGAAGCTCGAGGGCGAAGTCGCCAACTGCCTCAACCGCGATCTCGTCTGCGGCGTTTCGAGTTAGCAGTGGCCGGGTGTGTGAGCGCCGGCCGGGTGTTTGAGCGTGTTCCGTCCGCGACGAAACACCCGAGGCCGCGAAAGCAATCGACGGTCAGAGGCGTCCGGAGTCGATCACGCGCTGCAGGAATTCGCGCGTGCGCTGCTCTTGCGGATCGCCGAAGATCTGTTCGGGCGGGCCCTGTTCGAGAATCCGGCCTTTGTGGAGGAAGCAGACTCGATCACTGATCTCACGGGCGAAGGCCATCTCGTGAGTGGCGAACAGCATGGTCATCCCGTCGGCCTTGAGGTCGCGCACAACGTCGAGCACCTCCCCGACCAGTTCTGGGTCGAGCGCTGACGTGATCTCGTCGAGCAGCATCACCTCGGGTCCCATTGCGAGTGACCTGGCGATAGCTACGCGCTGCTGCTGGCCGCCGGAGAGTTGGTCGGGATAGGCGTCGGCTCGATCTGTCAGCCCGAGCCGTGCGAGTAACTCGACAGCGGTGGCGTTCGCTGTGGCCTTGTCAACACCAAGCACCTTGCGCGGGCCAATCGCCACGTTCTTGGTGACGCTCATATGTGGGAAAAGGTTGAAGCTCTGGAAGACCATGCCGATCCGGCGGCGAATTGGGTCTGCGTCGAGGCCGGGTTCGGCAATGTCATCACCGTCGAACAGAATCGCTCCGTCGTCGATTGGCTCGAGCAGATTGCTGCAACGGAGCAGCGTCGACTTGCCGGAGCCGGAGGCGCCGATCAGGGTGATGACTTCGCCGGGAGCGACATCGAGGTCGATGCCATCGAGCACCGTGTTTGTGCCGAAAGACTTGCGCACTGCACGCATCGAGAGCTTGGGAGTCGTCATGAGACTGCTGTTGCTCCGGTGCGGCGCCGTTCCCGATTGAGGAGGTAGTCGGCGAGGCGAGTGCAGGGAATTGTGACCATCAGGAAGATGACGGCTGCTGCGACGTACGGGGTGAAGTTGGCGAACTTTGACTTGTCGAGCCCGGCCTGGCGGAGGATCTCGACGGGGCCGATCAGGCTGACGAGCGCAACGTCTTTCTGCAGCGAGACGAGACTGTTCATCATCGGCGGGACGATGCGGCGCAAAGCCTGGGGGAGGACAACGCTGATCATGGTCTGCGCGCTGGTCATACCGAGCGAGCGTGCGGCGGCGCGCTGGCTTTCGTGCACGCCCTCGATACCGGCGCGGATCTCTTCGGACACGTACGCCGAATACGAGAGGATGAGCGCTGCGGAGCCCCAGATCAGGGGGTTGCTCCAGGCTCGCGATTCGAACAGGCCAGGGACGCCGAAGCCGACGAGAAAAATCGTCAGAATGACGGGGATGCCGCGGAACACGTCGGTGTAGATCACTGCTGCAGCGCGCAGTGGAAAGAGTGCAGGGGAGCGCGTGTTGCGCGAGATCGCGATCGCCAACGAGAGGGCGAAGATCAACGGGACGGACCAGGCAAAGATCTTGACGTCGAGCCAAAAGGCTTCGAGAAGGCGGGGAAACGAGTCGGTGAAGATGTCGCCGTCAAAGAACGACTTCCTCACTCGATCCCAACGGGGGGCCCGCGGAACGAGCACGACGATCGTTGCGATGACGACCGCCGTGCTCGCCGACGCGATGCCGATTGATCGGCGTCGCTGTCGCTGTTCGTACGCCTCGCGGCGTGTTTGACTGTCCATAGGGTTCAAAGAGTTGCGAAAGGGGCCTGACCCCGTACGCAACTCTTGCATCATTCGGAGATGACCGGTGCGCCGGTGAATTCGGACAGCCACTCGTTGGTGATCGCGGCGAGTTCACCGGAATCGGTCAACGCCTGTACAGCAGCGTTGACGCAAGGCGTCAGGGGGCTGTCCTTTTCGAGGAGAAGGCCGAATTCGTCCGTCGTTCCACCAGTTGCGGCCGGGAACTGACCCACCACCGAGCTTCCGTCGATCTCGACCCCGGACACGTACAGAGCTGTCGGAAGGTCGAACACAGCGGCGTCGATCTGGTTGGCTTCGAGTGCGGCCTTGGCACCGACGTTGTCGTCGTAGGCGAAGACGTCTTGTGTCGGCTGGATCACGTCAGTGATGAAGGCGAAGCTGGTCGTGCCGGCCTGAGCACCGAACTTGACGTCCTTGAGGTCAGCGATCGAGGTAGCGCCTTCGGCAGATGATCCGTTGAGTGCAACGATTGCTTGGTTGGCGGTGTAGTAGGGGACGGAGAAGTCAACCGTCGCCTTGCGCTCGTCGGTGATCGTGAACTGCTGCAGGTTGAAGTCGAAGTCCTTGGCGCCAGGTTGGATGGCGGCATCGAAGTCGGTGCGGACCCAGGTGACGGCGTCGCCCGAGTAGCCCATCTGCGTTCCGACGGCGAGTGCGACGGCGGCTTCAAAGCCCTGGCCTGACTCGGGAGCATCGTCAATCACCCACGGGAAGAACGCCGGGTTGCCCGTGGCGATCGTGAGCACGCCATCTTCAATCGTGTTCGAGCAAGCATCGCTGGCTGCTTCGGTGGTCTGCGATTCGGTGTCGGCCGGGGTCTCGGCCTCGGCTGCCTCACTGGTCGGTGCGCCGCTTGGGGCGTCGTCGCTGCCGCAAGCGGCGAGGACGAGGGTGGCTGCCGCAGCGACGGCTATGAGCTTGGTTGAACGCATTTGGGTCTCCTTCAGAGGTTGTTCACGCGAGCCACGAATCTACCGGCGTCGCCTGTCGGGTGTTTCGTTGGAGTTATACCGGCAGAAAACACTCGACACAGCGAAAACACCGGACACTTGGTCAGGGGGAGACGGCGGTAGATTCGACCCCTTATGTCGAAGCCTCCCGCCACCCAGTACTCGATCTCGCTCGATGTCACGTTGGACAACGTGCCGGGTGTACTCGGGCGTCTCTGCACAGCCATTGGTGAGGCGGGCGGCAACATCTTCGCGATCGAGGGCTTCGTTGCAAAGGGCAAGGAGCTTGAACGCGACATTGTCGTCAACTGCTCCAGCGTCGACCACCAAGCAGAGATTGTGTCTGCGGTCCAAGCAACCGAAGGTGTCACTCTCGAGGAGTGGCACGACCGCACCTTCCGGATGCACGAGGGCGGCAAGATCGAAGTGCTGTCACTCTGCCCTGTCGGAGACATGGACGACCTGTCGATGGCCTACACCCCTGGCGTCGCACGCGTGTGCAACGCCATCGCGGCCGACGAGCGTCTGGCCGACGTGTACACGATCCGCAAGAACACCGTGGCAATTGTCTCCGATGGCAGCGCAGTGCTTGGCCTCGGCAACATTGGCCCGAAGGGTGCCATGCCCGTGATGGAGGGTAAGGCCCTGCTGTTCAAAGAGTTCGGTGGCGTCGATGCCTTCCCGATCTGCCTCGACGTGTCGAGCCCAGAAGAGATCATCGAGACCGTCATCCGGCTGGCCCCGACCTTCGGTGGGATCAACCTTGAAGACATCGCAGCACCCGGGGCGTTTCAGGTCGAAGAAGCGCTCAAAGCAGCGCTCGACATCCCGGTCTTCCACGACGACCAGCACGGCACGGCCGTGGTCACCCTCGCCGCCGTCCAGAACGCATTGCGCATCACCGGCAAGAAGATGGCTGACCTGAATATCGTGATTTCCGGTGTCGGTGCGGCCGGCGTCGCCATCGGCAAGATCCTGCTGGGTGCCGGTGCGAGCAAGATCGTCGGTGTCGACAGCAAAGGTGCGGTGTACGACGGACGCGAAGGGCTCAATGCCTGGAAGCAGTGGTTCGCCGAGAACACCAATCCTGACGGCAAACAGGGAGCGCTCTCTGACGTGATGCACGGGGCTGACGTGTTCATCGGCGTCAGTGCACCCGATGTACTCACCGTCGACGACATCGGCAACATGGCCGCCGATCCCATCGTGTTTGCGATGGCGAACCCCGACCCCGAGATCCGCCCTGAGCTCGTGGGTGACCTCGTCGCCGTGATGGGCACCGGCCGCAGCGACTACCCGAACCAGATCAACAACGTGTTGGCCTTCCCGGGAATCTTCCGCGGTGCACTCGACGCGCAGGCCACCGACATCACCGAAGGCATGAAGCTTGCTGCAGCGAAGGCAATCGCCGAAGCGGTGACAGACGACATGCTGAGCCCAACCAACATCATGCCCTCGGTGTTCGACCGGGCAGTGTCGATGGCGGTGGCGAAAGCAGTTGCTGCTGCAGCGATCGCCGACGGTGTGAGCCGCACACAAATCCAGGGCTGAAAAGAACCGAGGCCGGTCTGGCAGCTGTTGGCTGATCGTTCTACCTTGAGCTCATGCGGCGGCTGGCGAGCGATTCACGGGTGCGCCGCGTTGCCGTACTCGTCGTCGTGGCCCTGCTCGTCGGAGCGATTGTCGTACAGCGTCGGACCATCGTCGATGCGGTCGGTTTACTCCGAGGTTTCTCCAGATCGACGCTGGTCATCTTGGCAGTGCTCGGGATCATCGAGCGGGTGTCGCGAGCCGACGTGATCCGATCCCTGTTGCCTGGAACCTCGCTCGGGCGCGCCGAGGTCATTGGCGACGTCGGGTCGGCAGTGAGCAAGGGTGTGCCGGCTGGCGGCCCGCTTGCCACGTTGCTGCGGTGGCAGATTGCGCGTGACAGCGGAGCGTCTGCGGGCCCGTTCGTCCACATGCTCGTGGCGTCCGGTGTGGCGACGGCCTTCGTGAGCTGGGGGTATCCGTTGGTGGCGACGTTGGCCGACATCAGCCAGCGCGAAGCCAGCCTGGCTGATCTACTGATCGTTGCCGCCTGCGCAGCGGTCTTGATCGGTTCATCGGCGTTCTGGTCCTTTGCCCTCTTCTCGCCGAAAGCCCACCGTTGGACCACCGAACGAGCCGAATGGGTGCGGTCCAAGTTCGCTGGTTCGGCGCCGGGGTTGGCGAGTGGCGATGCCGTGGCCTTCGTTGCCGAGGTTCGAGGCTCGCTCCGAGCGACTGCTCGTCGACCGTTCGCGCTCCTGCTGCGAACGACGATCGCGCAGGGGACTGGCGTCATCATCCTCTGGACCGCGTTGCGCGGGCTCGGAGTCGGGGATGAACTGGGCGTCACGGAATTTGCGCGTGTCTATTTCGTCGCCCAGATCCTCGGATCGTTCGCACCGACCCCGGGTGGTGTCGGCGTGATCGAAGCAGGGCTGACTGGCGCGCTTGTGGCCGCAGGCGTACAGGCTGACGTGGCACTCGCCGGGGTGCTGGTGTACCGGTTCATCACCTACGTCCTCCCGATCCTTGTCGGGACCGGGCTGTATCTCTGGTGGCGACGAACGAGGACGCCGCCCGTGCCGACGGTCGTCCAGGCGGTGGGGTTCGCCGCTGAACCGACCGGTCGTTAGTGTCAGTAAAATGGGGCACACATCGACACCGGAGTTCTGCACATTCCACGCATTGCGAATCAAGGGTTTTGCGACCGTCGACACGCTTGAGGAAATGACCGGTTCCGACGCAGCGGCGGTGCAGGCGCATCTCGATGGGCTGGAAGCGGCAGCGCACGCCCAGTTCCGCGAGGCCAGATCGCTGTGGCAGTTGACTCCTGACGGTCGCCGCCCACTCGGCCATGCTGGACACCGATCTTGCCGGTGCCGACCTCGCCGCGCTGGCGCCGCTGTATGCCGGCTACCTGGAACTCAACACCGAGTTCAAGACGCTGTGCGGCGACTGGCAGCTCCGCAACGGCGGGGTGAACGATCACACCGATACCGCCTATGACGCGGCGGTGATCGCTCGGCTCGTCGATCTCGACGGTCGGGCGCAACCGATCCTGGTTTCGACGGCCGGCCTACTCGACCGTCTTGCCTGCTATGGGCCTCGCCTTGCCTCTTCGGTCGCCCGACTGCAGTCGGGTGAGTCCAACATGTTCACCGGTGTGATGTGCGGGAGCTACCACGACGCCTGGATGGAGTTGCACGAGGACCTGATCCTCACTCAGGGAATCGATCGCTCAGCCGAAGGTTCGTTCTGACCCGACATCCGTCCCTGCTCATTCCCTCTGCTCATTCCCTCTGCTCATTCTCCCTGCTCATTCTCCCTGCGCATCGCGGTAACTCCGCCGCATGAAGTGGCGAGTCATCCAATAGGTTCATTGCCGTGAACAGCACTGTGTTTCTGAGGTCTTGCTGATGCCCCGCTTCGGTGCGGTCTCGGTTGCGATGGTCACCCCGTTCGACAACGACGGCGAACTTAATGTCGATGAGGCTGTCGCCCTGGCCAAATTTCTGGTCGCCGAAGGCAACGAGTCGCTCGTTGTTTCTGGCACGACTGGCGAGTCAGCGACACTGAGCATCGACGAAAAATTGACACTGTTCGAAACGATTTCGGCAGCGGTCACCGTGCCCGTCATCGGCGGCACGACAGGATCGAACACCCGCCAAGACATCGGCCTCACCGCAGAAGCGAGCAAACTTGGCCTCGCTGCGATCCTCGGCGTCAGTCCCTATTACAACCGTCCGTCACAGACCGGCATCGAGGTCCATTTTCGGGCTATCGCATCGGCCACCGACCTGCCCGTGATGATCTACGACATCCCGAAGCGCACCGGTCGCAAGATGTCGAACGACACCATCATCCGCCTCGCGAACGACGTGACAAACATCGTGGCGCTCAAGGATGCTGCCGGCGATCCGAGCGAGACCGCCAAGGTCATTGCTGCGGTGCCCGACGACTTCGAGGTGTACTCGGGTGACTCCCCGATGAACTTGCCGCTGCTCGCGGTTGGCGCTGTCGGCGCGGTCGGAGTGTGCACGCACTGGGCTGCACCCGAGCACATCAAGATGTTCGCAGCATGGAGCCGTGGCGACATCGCCGAAGCCCAGCGGATCAACCGCCTCCTGATCGAGAGCTACTCGTTCGAAGGCAACGACGACGCACCGAACCCGGTGCAACCCAAGGTCATGATGCAGACGCTCGGCCACCCGGTCGGCGCTTGCCGTCTCCCGATGGGCCCAGCCCCGACCGGCACCGAAGACGCCGCCCGAGCGGTCTACCAGAACCTGCTCGCCACCCGTGAAGGATCCCAATAATGAGTAAACCCCAACCGATGACGGCCACCCTGAACCCGAAGGTGCCGGTCCGTGTCGTGTTCCTGGGCGGGCTCGGCGAAATTGGCCGCAACTGCATGGTCATCGAGCAGGGTGCACCTGATGATCCCGACCGCACGATGATGCTCATCGATTGCGGCTTGATGTTTCCTGACCCGCATCACCACGGGATCGACTTGATCCTCCCCGACTTCACGTACCTCCGTGAGAACGCCGAGCGGCTCTCGGCCATCGTGCTCACCCATGGCCACGAAGATCACATCGGCGCCATCCAGTACTTGATGCGCAACCGCTCAGAAGGCGGCCTCGGCGACCTGCGTACCGAACCGCTCCCGGTGTACGGCTCGGCCCTCGCGCTCGGCCTGGCCCGAAACCGCATCGAAGAAGCCGGCCTGATGTCAAAAATCGATATGCGTCCGGTCCAAGACGGTCAGCAGGTCGATATCGGTTCGTTGCTCGTTGAGTTTATTCCGGTCACCCACTCGGTGCCGCACGCCCACGCCATCGCAGTGCACACTGCACAGGGCATCGTGCTGCACTCCGGCGATTTCAAGATCGATCTCACGCCGGTTGACTCGCGCCGTGCTGACCTCGCCCGTATCGGCCAGCTCGCAAAGAACGAAGGCATCCGGTTGCTGATGAGCGACTCGACGAATGCCGAAGAGCCCGGCTATGCGTCGAGCGAGACCAATGTCGGTGGAGTGCTCCGTTCGCTGTTCGCGCAGGAACGCGGTCGCCGGATCATCACCGCGAGCTTTGCCAGCCACCTCCACCGCATTCAGCAGATCGCTGATGCAGCGGTCGGCGAGGGCCGCAAGGTTGCCACGCTCGGTTTGAGCATGAAGAAGAACATCCGTCTCGGCCTCGACCTCGGCGTGTTCACCATCCCCGAGTCGTCGTTGATCGACATCGAAGAGATCGGCAAGTACAAGCCGGGCGAGGTGTGCATCATCTCGACTGGCTCGCAGGGCGAGCCGATGTCGGCACTCGGTCTGATGGCGCGCGGCGAAAACAAGTGGCTGCAGCTTGGCGAAGACGACACGGTCGTACTGTCGAGCCATGCCATCCCCGGTAACGAGGGAAGCGTCAACAAGGTGATCGACGGGCTACTGCGGCGCGGCGCCCACGTCGTGCACTCCGGTGTCATGGACGTGCATTCAACCGGTCACGCGAAGGCCGACGACATCAAGACTTACCTGTCGATTGTCAACCCTGAGTGGTTCGTGCCGATCCACGGCGAGTACCGCCACATGGTCGCCAACGCCAAGCTCGGCGAGCTGATGGGCGTGCCGACCGACCGGGTCATCGAATGTGAAGACGGTGACGTCCTCGAACTGTCGTCGCAGGGCCTGGCCCCGGTCGGCCGCGTGCCTGCCGGCTACCTGTACGTCGACGGCATCGTTGGCGACGTCGGCCAAGGCGTCCTACGCGACCGACAGAAACTCTCCGAAGAGGGCGTGGTTGTCGTCGTGGTCACCGTCGACATCCAGACCGGCAAGGTCCTGGTTGGCCCAGAGATCATCACGCGTGGCTGGGTGTACGCACCCGAAGCCGAAGACCTGCTCGACGAAGCCTGCGACATCATTGCCGCGCGGGTCGAGAAGGCCCTTGCCGACGGCGTCCGCGATGTTGAGCAGTTGGAGCGCGAGGTGCGGCGTGCAGCAGGGAAGTTCGTCAGCGATCGGACCAAGCGTAAGCCCATGATCGTTCCCGTCGTCATGGAGGCGTAGCGGTCCAGGTCACTCGATCTCAGCGTCAGCCCTCACCGCTCGTTGGCGGAGGCCAACTCGGGTTCCTGCTTCCTTGACCTTGCACGATCTGATCCCGCTACGCCCAAGGGCGAATTGCAGGGTTGGTTGATTTCGGGCCCATACTCGCAGGGTGATTCGACGCTCGCTGCTGCTTGTTGCCTCACTCATTGCCCTCGCTTCCTGCTCTGGCGGGAGTGACGAGACGACCTCAGGCGGCGGCGACTCGTTCGTCAGCAACATCGCAGCTGCAGCTGCAGCGGTCGACGCGGCGCTTGGCGGGCCGCAGGAGTTCTTCGAAATTACTGCAACACCCCAGCTGACGAATGTCTTCGTGGCGGTTGACGGGGGCACTGCAGCGGTCCCGTACATCTACCTCGATGGCGAGTTGCAAGAGCCTGCGCCACGAATCGAAGGGGCCGCTGGCCAGACCTTCACGGCCGACGCCATCGACTTCGACGAGACGAGGGTCCTCGTTGGCGTTGAAAACGACCTGCCGACCGCCACGATCGACGCATTCAGCGTCGAGGGCGGCCCGGGTGGTTTCGTGCGGTATGTCGTTTCTGCGCGCTCTGAGCAGGGCGGCGTACTCGACATCGTCGTCGCTCCCAGTGGAGCGGTCATCGACGTCGTGCTGCTCTGATCGACATTTTCTCGGGGACTTCTGGCTCGGTTGACTGTTGCCTGTGCGGACCATGCGGGACCGCTGTGACAGTGGGTTGGTACGGTTGGAGCTGTCATGTCCACGTGGGGTCCGTCCAAGAAGAAGCCGCCTGCCAAAAAGCGCGCTGCGAACCAGAAGTCGCCAGCCAAGCGCTCGACGTCGGTGAGGAGTTCGGCGCGTCTGGCCAAGACCACTCGAGCGCCGTCGAAAGCAGACGACACCGAGGTGATGCCAGCGAGTCGCTCGAAGAAGCAACGCTCGAACGTGCGTGACCAGACGCCGCCCGAATTGACTCGCAGCGATCGTGCTGCTGCTGAACTGCGTGGCGTGCTTGATGGCCGCGAGCACGAGTTCCTCGGCCTCGGTCTTATTGGTGGCGGCGTGTTGTGCGCACTCGCCGTGTACGTCGACGGCCTCGCCGGCCCATTGGGGCGGGGCATTGAGACGCTGATCGGCTGGTTCATGGGCCTTGGGCGCTTTGCCGTCCCCCTGATCCTCGTCGCAACGGGTGTCTCGTTCGTCAAGCGTGGGCGTTCGTACAGCCCTGTTCGCCTTGCGGTCGGCTGGACCGCGGTCAGCCTCACGCTGCTCGGTCTGCTGCACCTGCTCCGTGGGCCCGACAAGATTTCGGCGAGTGTCGACGACCTCGGCCCAGCCGGAGGTTGGTTCGGTGCGCTCGCAGCGGAGCCGCTCCGGGCTGCGGTTGAAGGGCCCGGTGCCGTGGTGGTTCTCATCGTCGTACTGATCGGTGGCAGCCTGCTCATCACCCAGACGTCATTGCGAACGATGGCGACCTCGACGGGTGGGTTCCTGTCCACGATGCTTCGGCCGCTGGGTCGTGCCGCCCGGTCCGGAATCAGCAGCATCTCGACGTTGAGTAGTGACCACGACGCGAGCGGCGAACTGCGCAGCTACGACTCTTCAGGGATGGGCACTTCTGGCGAACTTGCTGACCCCAGTTCGGTTGCCGGTGAGCCCATGGCGCTGCAGGCCGGTGCCGAGCTCTATGACTTCGAAGACGACGGTGATGAGTGGAACGACGCCGACGAGGCTGGCGGGCCCTCTGGGAAGCGCAAACGCGTGGCAAAGAAGCCGAAGCCCAAGGTCAACACCGGATCCAAGCCGGGCGACCTGTCGGCCGATGGTGTTCAGGTCGGCAACTGGATCCTTCCGCCCAACAGCTTCCTTGAAACCGCCGGTGAGCAGAAGATGGACATCAAGGCCATCGAGAAGCGGGGTGAAATGCTGCAAGAGGCACTCATTTCGCACAACGTCGAGACCGAGTTGATCGGCATGACCGTCGGCCCGACCGTCACTCGATACGAGCTCGAACTCGGCCCAGGTGTCAAGGTCGCGAAGGTCACGAACCTGCAAAAAGACATCGCCTACGCAATGGCGGCGACCGACGTCCGCATCCTGGCCCCGATCCCGGGCCGTTCGGCTATTGGCGTCGAAGTGCCGAACCACCAACGTCAGCTCGTCGCACTTGGTGATCTCATGGTGTCTCCTGAGGCGAAGCGGGCTGATTCGCCGCTCGATGTCGCGATCGGCAAAGACATCGCGGGCAAGGCCGTCTTCCTCGATCTCGCATCCACTCCACACATGCTCATTGCTGGCGCCACGGGTGCCGGTAAGTCGTCCGGCATCAACTGCATCATCACGTCGCTACTGATGCGGACGACACCCGATGATGTGCGCTTGATTCTGATCGACCCCAAGCAGGTCGAAATGGGGCAGTACCAACGTTTGCCGCACCTGCTCACGCAGCCGGTCACCAACCCGAAGAAGGCAGCCAACGCACTCGGGTGGGCGGTCAAAGAGATGGAGCGTCGCTACGACGTGCTCTCTGCGGTCGGCTACCGCGACATCGGTGGTTACAACAAGTCCTTTAAAAAGGGCGAGATTGAGCAGCCCATCGGCTGGGATCCCGACAGTGCACCGGTGTACGAGCACATGCCCTACATCGTCATCGTGGTCGATGAGCTCAACGACCTGATGATGGTCGCAGCACGCGACGTCGAGGAGTCGATCACCCGCATCGCTCAGAAGGCGCGTGCGGTTGGTATCCACCTCATCGTTGCAACCCAGCGCCCGTCGGTCAACGTCATCACCGGTGTGATCAAGGCAAACATCCCGGCCCGTATGGCATTCGCAGTTTCGTCGTTGACCGACTCGCGAGTCATCCTCGACCAGCCCGGTGCAGACAAGCTCGTCGGCAAGGGCGACATGCTGCTTCTCCCGGGCAACTCGTCGGTTGCCAACCGCATCCAGGGAGCCTTCATCACCGAAGAAGAGGTCCGTAAGGTCGTTGCTCACTGGCGTGCGCAATCGCCGGAGACGATTCATTCGACGGATGTCGAAGACGGCGACGACGCTCCCAAATTCGACGCCCATGGATTCGCCGGCAGCGATCGGCCTGCACTCGTGCCGCCAACGCTGGGTGCGCCCGGCGCTTCGTCGAGGGGGTCGATGTCGCCGATGGATCTCACCTCTGATGCCAACGCCTTCTCGGCCGGCGAAGAAGACGAAGACACCGTCATGATGCGCCAGGCGATGGAACTGATCGTGCGCAGCCAACTCGGGTCGACTTCGATGTTGCAGCGCAAGCTCAAAGTTGGCTTCGCCCGAGCCGGCCGCATCATGGACCTCCTCGAAACTCGCGGCGTTGTCGGGCCCAGCGAGGGCTCGAAGGCCCGCTCCGTGCTGATGACGGTCGAAGAGTTCGAACTGCTCCAGCAAAACGGCCAGCTCTAGTCGAGACGGCTGCGGTCTGCCAGCATGGGCCTATGGCCCATTCCGTTCTGACGCCGCAGTTGACTGAGATCACTGACGGGTTGCGTTTCCCCGAGGGGCCGATCGCGATGCCTGACGGCTCGGTGATCGTGGTCGAACTGTTCGCGGCCTGCCTCACTCGGGTGTGGCCCGATGGCACCAAGGAACAGGTTGCTGAAACTCCGGGCGGCCCGAACGGAGCGGCCATCGGGCCTGACGGTGCGATCTATTTGTGCAACAACGGAGGGTGTTTCACGCCGATCGAACGCAATGGCCGATCTCAACCGGGTCGCTACGACCCGGAGCGCTACATCGGGGGTAAAATCCAGCGGGTTGATCTGCACGACGGTTCGGTTACCGATCTGTACACCGAATGCGAAGGACGCCTGCTTCGAGCCCCGAACGACCTGGTGATGGACGGTCACGGCGGTTTCTGGTTCACGGATCACGGCATCCGCGACCTTGATGCACGTACGGCCGACCTCACCGCGATCTATCACGCGAAGTGCGATGGTTCCGAGATCACCGAGGCCATTTTCCCAGTCGAGGGCCCCAATGGGATCGGCCTGTCGCCTGCCGGGACGACGCTCTACTGGGCTGAGACGCACACCGGTCGAGTGTTTGAGCGAGCGCTCGAAGCGCCTGGCCGTCTGGCGCCTGGCGGTCGCACGAGGGTCCTGCACGGGTTGTCCGGGCACCAGTTGCTTGACTCACTGGCGGTCGATCACGACGGTTGGGTGTGCGTGGCGACGCTGCTCAACGGTGGGATCACTGCGATCTCACCCGACGGAGAGCACACCGAGCATCACGCCACCGGCGACATCTTCACCACCAACATCTGTTTCGGCGGTGATGACATGTCAACGGCGTTCGTGACCTTGTCGGGCACGGGGCGGTTGGTCTCGTTCCCATGGCCGCGTCTCGGGCTGCGACTCGCGCACCAGTAACAGCATTCATCCGTTTGTGTCGAAGAGCTGGTTGGCATGCCACCCGATCTGTCGACGCAAACGTGCACAAATGGCCAGGTAGCGTCTCGGCCATGGCGCAGCGGTTCTATATCGAAACACTGGGCTGCCCGAAGAACGATGTCGACTCAGACAAGCTCGTTGGCGCACTGCTTGCAGACGGCATGGAAGCCACCGACGATGCTGCGGCGGCTGACCTTGTCGTTGTCAACACGTGCGCGTTCATCGACGAGGCGCGACGCGAATCAATCGACACGATCTTGGCTCTCGACGCGCAGCGCCTCAAGGGTTCGAAGCTCGTCGTCACCGGCTGCATGGCCGAGCGCTACGGCGATGAGTTGGCCGCCGAATTACCGGAAGTCGACCAGGTTGCCGGGTTTGGCATGGCGTTCAACATGCGCCCCGAGCAGCGTGACGGAACCGAAGTCCCCAAGCTCAAGAGCGGGCGCAAGCTCATTCCTGTATCCGAAGCGCCGCTGCCCGACTTCGATCTTCTCAACCTGCCGCGGCCGAAGTCCGCCGTGCCGTGGGCGTATGTCAAGATCGCCGAAGGCTGCGACCGGTCGTGCGGCTTCTGCGCCATCCCGAGCTTCCGTGGCCCGCAGCGCAGCCGTGACGTGTCATCGATCCTGACCGAGGTCGAACAGCTGGCAGCGCGCGAGATCGTGCTGGTCGCTCAGGATCTCGCCTCGTACGGCAAGGACCGCCCCGACGAAATGGGCGCCGGTTCGATCGTGCCGCTGATCGATGCGGTGGCTGCACAAGTCGACCGAGTCCGGTTGCTCTATTTGTACCCGAGTGATCTCTCCGATGCGCTGATCGACTCGATCTGCAACTCAGGTGTTCCGTATTTCGACCTCTCGCTGCAGCACGTCAGCAAGCCGTTGCTGCGCAAGATGCGCCGCTGGGGTGACGGCCAGCGCTTCCTCAATCGCATCGCCGACATTCGTGAACGCGAGCCCGAAGCAGCATTCCGGAGCAACTTCATCGTTGGCTACCCCGGCGAAACCGAAGACGACCACGACCAGATGCTGCGCTTCATTGAAGAGGCCCAGCTCGATTGGTGCGGCTTCTTTTCGTACAGCAACGAAGACGGCACCTATGCCGCAGACTTGGTGAAGAAGGGCGAAGGCGTCGTGCCCGCCGGGCTCATGCACGAGCGGCTCGCCGAACTCCGTGAGATGCAAGACGACATCACTGCTGCTCGACGCGATGACTTGATTGGCACCACGATGTCGGTGCTCGTCGATGCTCCGGGCGTGGCTCGCAGCCACCGTGAAGCCCCCGAGATCGATGGCATCATCCACGTCGGCCATGATGTGACGGTGGGAGAGTTCGCTGAGGTCAAGATCGTCGACGCACTGGGGCCTGATCTGGTCGCCGCTGGCGTCGATGTCGCATCGCTCGACACCGAGGAATCGACAGCGTTGTAATGGCAACGACGGAGGCAACGCAGAGCCAAGGCTTGTCGATCGCCAGCTGGGCGAACGCCATCACCACCGGGCGTCTGCTGTTGTCGCCCGTCATGTTCTGGGCGATTCCGAATCATCAGCGCGGCGCATGGATCGCCTGTTTTCTCTGGTTTGTTCTGTGTTTCAGCGACTTCATCGACGGCTACGTCGCCCGGCGGCGGGGCCCCACCGCAGCGGGTGCATTTCTCGATCCGCTCGCCGACAAGGTGCTCATTCTCGGCGCCATGTTCACGCTGGTCAGTACCGATGTCTTCTGGGTCGTCCCGGTAATCGTTATTGCGGCACGTGAGCTCATCATCAGCGTCTACCGGGTGTTGGTGAGCGGCAAGGGCATCAGCGTTCCGGCATCGCAACTTGCGAAGTACAAGACGTTTGCACAGCAGCTCGCGGTCGGGTTCGCACTCCTGCCATGGACGGCGCTCGACGCCACATGGCTGTGGAAGGGCCTGCTCTGGACTGCTGTCGCGCTCGCGTTGATCAGCGGCGCCCAGTACCTCAACCAAGCCCGCAAGCCGCAGTAGCCGGCTGAGAGAGAACGCTGGGGCCTGGCACGACGTTGTATCTGAGCCACACTGGGCTGATGCGTTGTGATGTGTTGGCTGTCGGAACCGAGTTGTTGCTGGGGCAGATCATCGATTCGAACTCGGCCTGGATGGGCAGCGAGTTGGCGCTCCATGGGATCGACTCGCTGGTGCAGGTCAAGGTCGGCGACAACATCGGCCGGATTGAAGTGCAGCTCCGACGGATGCTCGCCGACGCTGACGCAGTCATCATGTGCGGCGGGCTTGGCCCGACACACGACGACCTGACGCGCAGCGCGATCGCTGCGGTGATGGGCGTCGAGCTCATTGAAGATCCGGCGCTCGTGGAGGTCATTCGCGCGATGTTCGAGTCGCGGGGACGTGTGATGGCCGAGAGTAACCGGCAGCAGGCAGAGGTGCCGGTCGGCGCCTCGATCATTCCGCAGACTCGAGGTACGGCGCCCGGCTTGATTTGTCCGATCATGATCGATGGCGTGGCCAAAGTGGTCTACGCAGTGCCTGGTGTCCCGCACGAGATGAAAGACATGATCCATCGGGCGATTATCCCTGACATGCTGAAGCGCAGCGGCGAACGCGCCGTCATTGCCTCACGGGTCCTGCGCACCTGGGGCGAGAGTGAGAGCGGTCTGAACGAACGTCTCGATGCCATCATCGAACAGTTGGAAACGCCAGACACGCCAACGCTCGCGTTCTTGGCGAGTGGTTGGAACGGTCTGAAGGTCCGGCTCACGGCGAAAGGTAAGACGGCTGACGATTGCGCTGCCCAACTCGACCAGTGGGAGGCAGTGGTTCGCGAGGAGATCGACGAGTTCGTGTTCGGAACTGACGAAGACACCATGGAATCCGTCGTCCTCGATCTGTGCCGTCAGCGCGGTCTGACGCTGGCCGTGGCGGAGTCGGTCACCGGCGGCCTCGTTGGCGGGCGTCTCACAGACATTCCAGGGGCGAGTGATGTGTTTGTCGGCGGAATCGTCAGTTACGCGACCTCGGTCAAGCAGCAGCTGCTCGGCGTCTCGGACGGCCCGGTGGTCAGTGAGTTGGCAGCACGAGAGATGGCTGCGGGTGTCCGGGAGCGTCTCGGGGCGGACGTCGGGCTTTCGCTCACCGGGGTTGCCGGCCCAGATGAACAGGATGAACAACCCGCTGGGACCCTCTTCGTGGGCATGATCGGCCCTGGGTTTGACGAGGTCCGCCAGGTCCGACTGCCGGGCATTCGGGAGCAGATGCGGCAGTTCTCTGTGATCACTGCGCTGGGGTTCCTGCGCCGCCATCTCGACGCCTGACGCAGTGTGCCGTACTGCAGCCGTCTGTGATCGCTACCGTCAGGAGACGAATGGTGAATAATGACTGACGATTGGAACTCGGACCGAGCCGTCCCCGGCCGTGGCCCCGCGGGTCCACCCCGCCGATCTTCGCTCAACGACAGCGAACGACGCCGGCGCAATCTGATCATTGGGCTCAGTATTGGGTCGGTTGTTGTCTTGGTCGCCGGAATGATCGCGTTCGTCGCAGCACGCGAGAGCGGAACGGCGACGACCGTGCAGTCGTCTGTGCTTCCCACGTCGGCGCCCGGCACGGTTCCGGTCACACTGTCGACGGCCTTAGCGTCGGAGTCATCGACGCTCGTGGTCGAAACCACGCTGCCCCCGACGACGGTCCCGATCGTTGCGAATGCCGACGCTGGTACAGATCTCGTAGTGAACCGGGGCGACGAGTTCAGGCTCGTTGCGGCCAACTTGGCACCAGGCACGCCGAACGCCGCCGTGCGCTGGACACAGACCGATGGCCCTGATGCAACGGCAGGCGTTGGCAGTCTGCGCGGCGCCGAAGCCGTGGCAATCGCACCGGATGACGTTGCGACGCTGGCATTTACACTCGAAGTCGCTGGAACCGATGGCGTGGCCACTGATGACGTTGTTGTCCGGGTGTTCGAAGATGCTAGCCGGGCAGCGTTTGTCGACGGTGAGCGTGGAACCGATGCGGGGAACGGGACGATGGAAGCGCCATTCAAATCGATCGCCGCGGCAGCCACTGCGGCGAAAGGCAGCGATCTCTACGTGCGGAGCGTGGGTATCTACGACGAGTCGGATGCCACGATTGAGTTGGGACCAGGCATGAGTGTCTACGGCGGGTTCGACGAGGAATGGAACCGTGATGCTGATCGGCGTGCGGTGATCACCGGTAACGAGGTGGCGCTGACGGTCTTTGGTGACGCTGAGCGGTGGATTGCGTCGATTGAGATCACAAGCGCCGACGTCACCGGTGAAGGTTCATCAATCGGTGTTCTGATCGCGGGAGCGCAGGAAGTCAACCTCATCGATAGTCGAGTGGTGTCGGGTCGAGGAGGCGCAGGGGCTCCGGGTGGCAGCGGAGCCGTCAGTATTGGCGTGTTAGCCACGGATGTCGATCAGCTGTCGATCGAGCGCAGCACTGTCAACGGCGGCAACGGTGGCAACGGTGGCGTAGCGCCTGACACCGATGGCGTGGCCGAAGCTGGTGGCGCCGGCGGATCTGCAAGTGGGCGCAACGCCGGCAGCGGTTCGGGCGCCGGTGGTGCTGGCGGCCGGGGTGGCGAGACGAGCAACGGCGCCAATGGCAGTAGTGGACAATCAAGCGGGGGCCAAGGTGGCACAAACAGCGCGCCTGACGGTGGCCCAGGAAGCGGCGGAAATGGCGGCGTCGTCGGTGGTATCGGCGGCGTCGGTGGCGACGGTGGCAACAATCTGGTGTCCCAGGCAAACCAAGAGACGGTCCCCGTCGGAGCAGCCGGCGGAACAGGTGAGCCCGGCATCGCGGGGCGTGCTGGTGGTGGTGGTGGTGGTGGGTTTGGTCCACTGCGCGTGGCCGGTGGTGGTGGCGGCGGTGCAGGAGCAGGCGGTACCCCTGGCAATGGAGCGATCGGTGGCGGTGGTGGTGGCGGATCGGTCGGCCTCCAGGCTGTCGGCGTCGACCGCCTGGTGATCTCGGAATCACTCATCGCGGGCGGCAGCGGTGGCAACGGGGCTGCCGGTGGTGCTGGCGCACCGGGAGGCGCAGGAGGACCTGGCGGCGCTGGGGCTGTCGGAGTCGATGGAGTGATTGCTGACGGTGGCAATGGAGGTGGTGGTGGTGCTGGGGGAGGTGGAGGCCACGGTGGTGCTGGCGGTGGCGGTGCTGGCGGACCTTCCTACGGCATGCTGACGACTCGCGTCGCCGAATTGTTCATCGACTCGACCCGCATTCGTGGTGGCGCAGGCGGTGCAGGCGCTCACGGCGGTGCTGGCGGCCGCGACGGTGGTGCAGGTGGTGCCGGCGGTGATGGCAGCACCCGAACCGGCGGAATGCCTGGTTCGCCCGGTGGGGTCAACCCCGATTCGCAGGGTGATGGTGCATCGGGTGGCTCCTCGTACGGATGGTTTGACGACTCAGGAGCCGATCAGGCGTTCAGTGACGCATCGTTTGGAGAGGGCACGGCTGGTGCTGGTGGCAACGGCGCAACCTCTGGCGTCGACGGCGCGGTGATCACGTCGAACGTCTGATCAGCGCAGTCGATTCTCGTCTGTCACGGGCGCCACGATGGTCGGGCGATAACGTACGTGTCCTTGCCTCTGTAGCTCAGCTCGGATAGAGCAGCGGGTTTCTACCCCGTCGGTCGCAGGTTCGAATCCTGCCGGAGGCGCCAATCGTTAGGTTCGGGGCTAGCCTCGTCTTTCCGCTATCCGACGACCCAAGAGGTTCTGCGTGAAATTTAAGAAGGGCGAAACCGTCATCTACCCCCAGCATGGCGCGTGTGTCGTGCAGGGGACCAAGAAGATGGAGTTCTTCGGCGAAAAGCAGGAGTACTTGATCCTGAAGACCGTCATCAACGAAATGACCTTGCGCGTGCCGCTCGACAACACCGATGGTGTTGGCGTCCGTCCACCCGTGTCGGCTGACGAACTCGAAGACCTCGTGTCAGTGTTGGCAAAGCCTGATCCGCGTGTGCCCAGTAACTGGAGCCGTCGTTTCAAGAACCACCAGGAAAAGCTGAAGAGCGGCGACGTGTATCAGGTCGCCGAAGTCGTGCGAAACCTGGCTGCTCGAAATCGTGATGCGTCGCTGTCTGCAGCCGAGCGCACCATGTACGAGCGTGCTCGGGTGAACCTGGTGTCTGAGATCTCTCCTGCGTTGAAGGTGTCGGCTGAAGACGCCGAAATCTATCTCGATGAGGCGCTCGCCAAGGGCGTACTCAAAGACGGCGAAGAAGAGACCACCAAAAAGAAGAAGAAGTGAGCTCGGCGGGGCCTGTCCCTGCATGCTCGCTCAGGTGAAGTCACCCTCGATCCAATCGAGGTCGAAACGCACGGTCACCGGAAGGTGATCTGACATCGCTGCCCACTCGGGGCTCCCCGCCGGCACGGTCGTGCTCACGCTGCGTGCCTGAGCGGGCAGCAGTACATGGTCGAGCGTTTGTGTCGGGGCGTCGGCCGGGTGAGTCGGTGATGGTGGGACATGTTCAATGCCCGGCAATGCGAAGATGATGCTGGCCTCTGCGCCGTCGTTGAAGTCGCCCGCCACGACCGCCGGCGGAGCGTCGCCGTGGCTGTTGACGAGTTTGGCCACGTCGATTGCCTCTGCAAGTCGGTCGGCGGCTCTGCCGCTTGATGAGAGGTGCACGTTGTAGATCCGGTAGGCCAGCCCGTCGGATCGACCCACGAGGCACCACAGTGCGATGCGTCGATTGTGGGTCCACTTCGACTTTTCGCTGCTGATCTGGCTGTGGCCTGCAGCGTCAAGGGCGTGCGGCGTCAGAATCGCCATGCCTTCAGCGGCGCCCTTCAGGAGCGGCGTGAACGGGTAGTGCTTGAGGGCCCAGGTGAAACGCATACCGAGCGCACTGGCTAGGTCGGCGGCCTGCGCTTTGCGGATCTCTTGGATCACGACGACGTCTGGAGACTCAACCTCGATGGCAGTGGCGACGGCTGCGATGTCGGGCTTGCGGGCGCCGTGCATATTCCAGGTCGTGACGGTCCAAAAACGCGCGATCCTCGCCATGCGTCCAGTCTTACCACTCAGGCGTCCTGCTGTACCGTCGGCGGTAATCGTCGCGTGGCGTCGTGACCTGAAAGACTCGGGCGCATGATTGACCAGTCGAAAATCGCATTTCTCGGAACCGGCGTGATGGGCGCACCGATGGCCCGCCACCTCAAGCAGGCAGGGCACGAACTCGTCATCTTCAACCGTACGGGCGCCAAGGCGCTCGCATGGGTCGCACTGAATGGCGGCCAGGCCGCACCGACTCCGGCCGAATGCGTCGACGGTGCCGATTTCGTGATGATGTGCGTCGGAAACGACGACGACGTTCGCGAAGTGGTGTTCGGTGAAACGGGAGCGCTTGGGTCGATGGCTGCAGGGTCGGTCTTGATCGATCACACGACGGCATCGGCCAGCCTCGCTCGCGAGCTGGCGGCGGCCTGCGCCGAACGCGGGATCGGGTTCGTTGACGCTCCGGTGTCTGGCGGTCAGGTCGGTGCCGAGAACGGGCAACTGACAGTGATGTGTGGGTGCGACGACGCCGAGACCTACGAACGTGCCGCCGCCGTGATCGGGGCGTTTGCCAAGCAATGCGCGTTACTCGGACCGGCAGGGTCGGGCCAGCTCACCAAGATGGTCAATCAGATCTGTATTGCAGGCGTCGTGCAGGGCCTCGCCGAAGGCTTGAACTTCGCCGAACGGGCGGGGCTCGACATCGCCGAAGTGGTCGGGGTGATCGGCAAGGGCGCAGCCCAGAGTTGGCAGATGGACAACCGAGCCGGAACCATGGCTGACGGCGAGTATGACTTCGGGTTCGCCGTCGAGTGGATGCGCAAGGACCTCGGTATTTGCCTCGAGGAAGCCGAACGCAACAGTGCGCGGCTCCCGATGACTGCGGTGATCGATCAGTTCTATAAGCAAGTCGTTGCTCGTGGTGGGGATCGCTGGGACACGAGCAGCTTGATCGATTTACTGCGCAACTCCTGAGTGAGGAACTCGCTGGGCGATGTGCGCCCAGCGAGGAAATGTCAAGAGACCACGGTGGCGAGGACGTCGACGATGCGATCGACCTGCTCGTCGGTCGTGACGAGCGGCGGGCAGTACGTGATCGTGTCGGTGCCGATGGCCCGGGTGATCACACCAGCCTCGATCATCGCGTCGCGAATTTGCATCGCGTCTTGGTCGGAGCGCAAGCCGACGGCGAACACTGCGCCCTCGCCGCGGACGTGATCGACGCCACCGTCTTCGGCGATCGCTCTGAGCCCACGTTGGAGGCGGTAGCCCATACCTTGACCTGCTCGGAGCAGCTTCTGCTGCTCGATGATCTCGATGTTCTTCAGTGCTGCAGCGCAGGCGGCCGCGTGCCCCGAGTAGGTGTAGCCGTGGCGCAGGATGAAGTCGGGATCGGCTTCGAGCGCGTCGCGCACCTGCTGGCCGACGATCACTCCGCCAAGCGGTTGGTAGCCAGAGGTGACGCCCTTCGCGAACGTGGTGAGGTCAGGCGTGACGCCGTAGTGCTCTGCAGCAAACCACGTTCCGAGCCTGCCGAATCCGGTGATCACCTCGTCGAAGATCAGCAAGGCGCCGTGCTGATCGCACAGCCGTCGCGCGTCAGCGAGGTAGCCGTCGGGCGGCGGGAAGACACCGGCGGCTCCTTGCAGCGGTTCGGTGAGCACTGCAGCGATCTCGCCGGATCGCTCGGCCATGAGTCGGGAGAGTGCTTCGATGTCGTCGGCAGGAACCTGCACCACCTCGTCGAGCAGCGTGCCGTAGCCGACCTTGTTGAGCGGGAGGCCTTGGGCGCTGGTGCCGCCGTAGTTGGTGCCGTGGTATCCCCGCTCGCGGGAGATGATCAGCCGTCGTTCGGGGTTTCCGTCGAGGGCCTGGGCGAGGCGGGCGAGCTTCATGGCGGAGTCGATTGCTTCGGACCCGGACCCGGTGAAGAACACCCGGGCTTCCGGCATCGACGTGAGACTGACGATTTTCTCGGCGAGCGCATCGGCGGGTGCGTTGGTGAACGGGTCGAAGCAGGAGTATGACGCGATCTGGCGAATTTGAGCAGCGACTGCGTCGGCCATGTCGCCGCGTCCGTGACCGATCTGGCAGTACCACAGGCTTGCCATTGCGTCGATCATCTCGTGCCCGGTGTGGTCCCAGACGAGGGCGCCGCGGCCATGTGTGATGCTCGGAAAGCGCTCACGTGTCGGTTTCGCGAATGGGTGTAAAAAGGCGCCGGGCATGGGCCCATTGTGGCAGTCTGCGACGATGCTCACTCACTTTGATGCTGCTGCGGCTCGAGTAGCTGCTGGCGCGGACCACCACGCCGAGGCAGCGATGCTTGTCGCGTCGATGACGCTTGCCGAGCGACTTGGCTGCCTCGATGGCGACACGCCGTTTTGGCCCGGGCTGTTCGACATGACGTCGGGCGGTTATTACACCCACACCTGGCCAGCGGCACAGGTCGAACGCCTGGGTATTCCGGGGATCGAGTTCGCCGATGGTCCACGCGGATGTGTGGTGGGTGACGCGACGGCGTTCCCGGTCAGCATGGCGCGAGGTGCGTCGTTTGATCCTGGGCTCGAAGAACGCATCGGCGAAGCAATCGGCCGCGAATTGCGCGCCAGCGGTGCAACGTTCACCGGTGCCGTCTGCATGAACCTGCTGCGGCATCCGGCCTGGGGGAGGGCCCAGGAGACCTATGGAGAAGACCCGCATCACGTCGGCGTGATGGCGCAGAACCTGACTCGTGGATTGCAGCGCCACGTCATTGCCTGCATGAAACATTTCGCGGTGAACTCCATGGAGAACGCACGTTTCAGCGTTGATGTGCAGGTTGGCGAACGGGCATTGCATGAGGTGTACCTGCCGCATTTCGAGCGCATCGCCGGCGAGGGCGTTGGCTCGGTCATGAGTTCCTACAACTCGATGAACGGTGAATGGTGCGGTGAGAACGAGACGCTGCTGACGACCATCTTGCGAGAGGAGTGGGGCTGGGATGGCTTCGTCGTCAGTGACTTCATCTTTGGCTTGCGTGACGCCGCCAAGTCGGTCCGCGCTGGCCTCGACATCGAGATGCCATTCCAGCAGCAGCGTGCGCTGGCACTTGTCGATGCGCTCGAGTCGGGCGAGCTGACCGAGTCGCACGTCGACACTGCAGTGACGCGCATCGTCGCGACGCTGTTGCGATTTAACGATGTGCTCACTGCGCAGCCGTCGATCGATGTGGTCGGCTGCGACGAACATCGCCGACTCGCGCGGACGGCAGCGGCGGCGTCGACCGTGATGCTGCGCAACGAGGGCGCGCTTTTGCCGCTCGACCCGAGCGCTGTCGGCAAGATCGCTGTACTCGGCCGACTCGCCGCGGTCAAGAATCTTGGCGACGGTGGATCGAGCGATGTGAAGGCGACCAATGTCGTAACGCCCCTTGCCGGCCTGCGAGCACGCTTTGGTGCCGATCGCGTTGTCCATTCCGACACCGACACATCGGTGACCAAAGGGGCCGACGTTGTGATCGTTGTCGTTGGCTACACGAAGGCCGACGAGGGCGAGTACATCGATGACAACGGCACCGCTCTGCTCATCGGCGAACTGTTCCCGCCGATGGATCATCCGACGTTGGGCGTTCTGCAGGCTGCGGCACCGGCACCGGCACCGGCACCGGCTGTGGCACCGGCACCGGCTGTGGCACCGGCACCTGAGTCGCCAGGTTGCCAGAACCCGACCGAGGACGCTGTGGCGACGCCAGCTGCAGAGGCTGAAGGTCAGGGTGGCATGTCGCCGGGTGGCGATCGCACGTCACTGCGCCTGAGCGATGCCGACGAGGCACTGATCGCGGCGGCTGTCGTTGCGCACCCGAACGTCGTCGTGTCGGTGCAGTGCGGTTCAGCCGTGGTGATGCCCTGGGCCGAGTCGGTGTCGGTGGTGCTCGTGAGCTGGTACGGCGGTGTCGAGGGAGGTTCGGCATTGGCCGACGTGCTTGTTGGCGACGCCGAACCGGGTGGCCGCCTGCCGTTTGCGATTCCCACGGATCCAAACCATCTGGTCGACTTTGACAAGGACGCGACGCACGCGAACTACGACCTCTTGCACGGCCAGTGGAAGCTTGACCGAGA
>Ga0209284_10000195_pt1 | contig 95170 bp, 90 predicted proteins | sample FRY03_FD_187211 | JGI IMG/M metagenome (GOLD analysis project Ga0209284, IMG submission 187211) | Freshwater microbial communities from Lake Fryxell liftoff mats and glacier meltwater in Antarctica - FRY-03 (SPAdes) (version 2) | ecosystem: Environmental > Aquatic > Freshwater > Ice > Glacier... | reverse complement strand
TCACCTAAAATTTCCTTTAGCTGAGCAACAACAGGCTGCAAATCTGCCAACTCCATGCGCCCAACTGCTCCTGTTTGAGCCGTTTCCCAAGTTAATTTTTGCCCAAATACGTACGCATGATTCAACTCTTCAAAATCGTGGTCCTCCGCCCCCATCCAATAAACAGGTACGAAATGTGCTTTTCCGGCGGTATTTAGCTTTTGGGCAAGTGCCACTGCACCAGCAATTTTATAAATGAAGTATGCAGGTCCTCCAAAAACATTCGGCTGGTGGGCCGTGGTCACGGTAAAAGTGTTGCTCTTTAGTAAGCTATCGATTTGGCCTACTGCCACTTGCCGCTGCTCCACTGTGGCATACTGTTGATGTAGGCTTGCGACTAAAATTTCACGATTTGTTACTGGAAAATCAGCCTTGGCTGCGGTAGCTTGCCAAATTCCTTCCACGCTTGCAGCAACGGCCATGAACTCTTCAAAAACGGCTGGCTGCTCCAAATATTGGATAACTAAAGGACTAAAAGCACTGGTTTCTTTGAAGCTAATGCTCTCGGTTTTCATAAGATGGGGGTAGCGTATAAATCAAATTCCTCGGCACTGTTAATGGTTACGTTGGCAAAGTCGCCGATGCGAACGAAATGTTTACCAGCATCTACCAGTACTTCATTGTCTACTTCTGGAGAATCAAACTCCGTTCTTCCCACAAAATACTGTCCTTCTTTGCGGTCGAATAGCACTTTAAGCTGCTGACCTACCTTGGCCTGGTTTAAATCGTGTGAAATCTCTTGTTGAAGTGCCATGATTTCTTCGACCCGGGCTTCTTTTAATTCTTGCGGCACATCGTCCACCAAATTAAAGGCCGCGGTGTTTTCTTCGTGAGAATAGCTAAATACGCCCAAGCGCTCAAAACGATTTTTCTCCACAAAATCTAACATGGCTTGATGGTCAGCTTCATTTTCACCAGGATAACCACTAATCATGGTTGTGCGCAAATGAATGTTTGGCACTTCAGACCTGATTTTATCGATCAAATCCTGCGTTCTAGTCGCTGAAATACCCCTACGCATGCTCTTAAGCATGTCGTTAGAAGCATGCTGGAGTGGAATGTCTAGATAATTACAAATATTGCTCCGCTCGCGCATCACTGGCAAAATGTCTTCAGGAAATTGGGATGGATAAGCATATTGCAAACGAATCCATTCTAAGTCCTTGACATCAGATAACCGCTTCAACAAATCTGCCAAATTACGTTTTTCATACAAATCGAGTCCGTAATAGGTCAAGTCCTGCGCAATCAATACCAGTTCCTTCACGCCGCCTTTTACCAGATTGGTGGCTTCTCTTTCTAAATCTTCCATAGATTTGGAAACATGCTTGCCACGCATCAAGGGTATGGCACAGAAAGAACAAGGACGATTGCAGCCCTCAGCTATTTTCATAAATGCCGTATGCGAAGGAGTAGTGATGATACGTTCGCCGAGTAATTCATGTTTGTAATCGGCATTCAGGGTTTTGAGCATGCGTGGCAGCTCCATGGTGCCAAAAAAAGCATCTACCTCAGGCATTTCTGCCTCCAATTCGTCTTTGTAACGGTGACTCAAGCAGCCGGTAACGTACAATTTATCGACCAAACCAGCTTGTTTGGCATCGATATACCGAAATATGGTATCTATCGATTCCTGCTTGGCATTTTCTATGAACCCACAAGTGTTTACGATTACCACTTGAGCGTCGTTCTTGGCCGATTCGTGCGTGACATCAAATTGATTCGCCTTCAATTGGGTGATCAAATTCTCGGAGTCAACCAAGTTTTTGGAACATCCCAAGGTAATGATATTGACCTTTGGTCTTGCTGTATTTTTTGTTTTCATGCTATTTTTCGGCAAACAGTGCCTCTACAAAGGCAACCCTATCAAAAGGCTGCAAATCTTCCATTTGTTCCCCAACACCAATGTATTTTACTGGCACTTGAAACTGATCGCTGATTCCGATTACCACACCACCTTTAGCAGTACCATCCAATTTGGTTAAAGCTAAGGCATTTACCTCGGTAGCAACCGTAAATTGACGTGCTTGCTCTACTGCGTTTTGGCCGGTAGAGGCATCAAGCACAAGGAGCACCTCATGTGGAGAGTTGGGAACTACTTTTTGCATTACGTTCTTGATTTTACTGAGCTCGTTCATTAGCCCTATCTTATTGTGCAAACGCCCAGCAGTATCAATAATCACCACGTCAGCGCTACTGGCTACTGCAGATTTTAGCGTATCGAAGGCCACAGAAGCCGGATCCGAACCCATATTTTGGGCAATCACCTTTACACCTACCCGCTCACCCCATATTTTGAGTTGATCCACGGCCGCAGCTCTAAAGGTGTCGGACGCTCCCAAAACGACTTGTTTGCCTTGCTGTTTGAACTGCCAAGCCAACTTCCCAATGGTTGTGGTTTTTCCTACACCATTTACGCCTACTACCATAATTACATACGGCTTTTGATTGGTAGGAAGCTCTAAGCCTTTCAATCCATTGTCGTGCACCGCCATCAAAACTGCAATTTCTTCGCGCAAAACAGCTTGCAATTGATCTGAAGCCAAGCCCTTTTCGCGAGCCACGCGCTGCTGGATGTTTTCGATGATCTTAATGGTAGTATCTACCCCAACATCTGAACTGATGAGCAGCTCTTCGAGCTCGTCGAGCATTGCATCGTCCACCCGTGCTTTACCCGTGATTAGACGCGCGATTTGTGAAAACACACCTTCTCTGGTGCGCTCCATACCTTTTACCAAGGCATCACGGTTTTTGCGGCTGTTAAAAAAATCAAAAAACGCCATAATTCTTGCTTAAATGCAAACAGGGCCGTGTCATGCAGATACGGCCCTGTTCCTTTTTGAATGCCCCATCAGAGCTATTGAAGGTTCAGGTAAATTTACATTCACCCTCTTCATTCGGTTTTACTTACTGAAGAAATCCTTCACACGGTCTGCCGTAATGAATTCTTCTTTAAAAGTGTACGCGCCAGACCTTTCAGATCTTTTTGAACGAATCACTTTAACTATTTTTTCGGTTTCTGATGCTTGACGCTTCAGGGTAGCCACTACTTTCTTTGCCATGGTTACTTAATTTCTTTGTGAACGGTTACACGCTTTAGGATAGAATTGAACTTCTTCAACTCCATGCGCTCAGTCGTATTTTTCTTATTCTTGGTGGTAATGTATCTGGAAGTGCCGGGCATTCCACTCGTTTTGTGCTCCATGCACTCGAGAATTACCTGTACTCGGTTACCCTTCTTTGCCATGATTTATCAGATTTTTCCTTTTTTCAAAAACTTATTAATTGTTGGTGTGATGCCATTTTTGTTAATGGTCTTAATCGCACTGGTAGACAACTTCAAAGTCACCCACTCCCCTGATTCAGGGATATAAAAGCGCTTTGTCTGGAGATTCGGATAGAACCTACGCTTTGATTTGATATTCGAATGTGATACATTGTTTCCAACCATCACCTTCTTACCTGTAAGTATACAAACTTTAGACATCTTTTCTGCTCTTTTAGCTTATTTTTGCAGTGCACGCACTCACGCCTGCAAAACGAGAATGCAAAGATAAAGGAACCAAACGAATTCACCAATAAACAATCTAAGTTTTTAATTTATGTCTATCACCAGCAGCACCTTCTCTTTCAATCCACACATCCATTCACAAGAAGCCATGTCTTTAGAGCATGATTTCGGCGCTTACAACTACCACCCCCTACCAGTGGTGTTGTCAAAAGGCTTAGGAGCAGAGGTTTGGGATACTGAAGGAAAAGCATACCTTGATTTTCTGTCAGCTTATTCTGCCGTAAATCAGGGACACTGCCATCCAAAAATCATTCAGAGTTTGGTGGAACAAGCCAGTCAAATTACCCTCACGTCACGTGCTTTTCACAACAATGTACTTGGCCAGTACGTAAAGTTTATGACTGATTTATTTGGTTACGAACGCTTATTACCCATGAACACAGGAGTAGAAGCCGCTGAAACAGCTGTAAAACTGGCGCGCAGATGGGGATATGATAAAAAAGGAATTGGTAAAAATGAAGCCCGTATCGTATTCGCAGCAGGTAATTTTTGGGGAAGATCCATAGGCGCCATCTCTTCTTCTACTGATCCGAGCTCGAAAAAAGGCTTCGGTCCTTTTGTTCCAGGCTACGACTTGATACCCTACAACGACCTTGAAGCACTTCGGAAGGCGCTTAAAAACCCAGATGTGGCTGCCTTTATGTTGGAACCCATTCAGGGAGAAGCAGGTGTAGTGGTACCTGACGAAGGTTATTTGAAAAGTGTAAAAGCCATTTGTGTTGAACACGATGTATTAATGATTGCTGATGAAATCCAAACGGGCATTGGTCGTACTGGAAAAATGTTGGCTTGCGATCATGAAGAAGTGCGGCCTGATATATTGATTCTTGGCAAAGCTCTTTCAGGCGGCGTATTTCCAGTAAGCGCTGTGCTCTGCGATGACGACATTATGCTGAACGTAGGGCCTGGAGAGCATGGCTCCACATTTGGCGGCAACCCACTCGGCTGTCGGGTGGCCATGACCTCGCTAGAAGTACTTATCCAAGAAGGTATGATTGATAACGCTAACCATCTCGGCATTCTTTTCCGCGCCGAAATGCAAAAATTAGTGGATAAATATGCCCTACTACAATTAGTGCGCGGAAAAGGTCTCCTAAACGCCGTGGTAATTAACGAAAGCGAAAACAGTAAAACCGCCTGGAACATCTGTCTTAAAATGATGGAATTAGGACTGCTTGCGAAGCCTACTCATGGGAACATCATTCGGTTGGCCCCACCTTTGGTGATTAATAAATCTCAACTTTTAGAAGGCATCAATCGATTTGAAACAGCGATAAAAGGCTTTTAAACTTTGTTGCCAAACGTAAGGATAAAATGTTGCATAACATTACAGCATCTACTATATTGCACTACCTAAAATTAAATTTCATGAAAAAACTATTTACATTAGCTTTCGCCTCATGTTAGGAATCGGCGCTCATGCCAACGTTCGCGCAGGCGATTTTAGCTATGATGTTGTTGCCTTTGAAACCGAAATGGAGAGCTTGAACCAATTGGAACAGGACATAAACATGCACGGATTCAGCCTAACAGAGATTCAAGCCACTGAAAAATGGAGCACAGAGCTTGCAGGTTTAGGCCTTTACCAAGCCTCTTTTGGTATTGACGACATGGATTGGGGTTCGTTCGCTTGGGGATTCTGCTGTTTCCCCGTTGGATTTTTTGTTGTTGCGATCAACGGTAATAAATCTAGTGACCAAAAATTATCTTTTTGGATCGGTACTGGTGTAAGCACGGTTTTTACTGCCATTAGTATTCTAGCAGCACCAAGCGGCTTTATTGTTGCAACACCTTAATCATTCTTAACGTTTTCAGCGCTGTATTTCAACGAAGTACGGCGCTTTTTTTTGCTTTATGTCAAAGTTATTCGCCACTACTCTTTTATTTGCACTCCTTGGTACAGCTTCTTTTAGCCAACAAATCAGCCGTATCAGTTCTGATTTTTCGGTTAAAACCAAAGTCAAAGACAAAGCTTCCTCTAAATTAGTACTTGGTACCTGTTATTACGACATTCATGTTGGCAGACTCATCTATGATATTCGGTTTCCTGAAAAAGAAAGATGGATTTTCATGGATAGCACACAATGGATTGTTAGAAATGACTCCGTTATTGAAGTTCTTCCGGCTTCAATACGCCCTGAATTGAGTGTGATGCATTTAAGTTTAAAACAAGAATTGAGTCATTATGGCCTCAAAAACTCCAGCTTTACCATATCAGATGTCAAACAAGACAATGGCCTTGTGATTACTACATGGGCACCACCGGTCATGGCTGCTAAACGTGTCGGAGCTGTTGCCACGAGCACCAAAAATAAGCAGTTACAAGGTGTGCTTTTTTATCATCCAAAAGGTCAGTTGATTAGAAAACAGCTTTACAGGAACTATATCATCCTGCAAGGTTTACCTTTTCCTACTGAAGTAATAGACATCGTTTATGAAGAAAATCAAGAAATTTTGCAACGAACAACTTATTCAAACGTAATCCTGAATGACATTAAAAACAATGCTATTTATACTTATTTACCTCGTTTTATGCCAGCCGGCAAAAAGCCAGCTAAAAAGTGACCTGCAATTTGTGAAGAAGCACAGTCTTACTACACAATCTAAAACCCGGTATTCGTTTAAATTCACTTCGACGACTGAATACGATTACGCGGCTAAATTTGCTTTTACCTTTTACAAAAAATACGTTTCATCTCAGGATGCTATCAGCTGCACTTTTGAACCTAGCTGTTCGGTTTTCGGCCTCCACGCCATGCAAAATCTTGGCTTTGTTGTAGGCAGCATGGCAACATTTGACCGTTTAACTCGCTGCCATGGCTGGAATCGCATTTATTATCCTAAAGACTCTGCAACGGGACTCAATCAGGACCCGATAACCCTTTACCATGACCATTAGGATTCTTCTCTTTTCTGTCTTGTTTTTGAATTTTTCAGCCAAAGCACAAGAAATCTCCTACACAAACGATATGTCGTTTGGGCAATACCTCTTACTTTCAGGCCAATACGAATTGGCAGTTTTGGAATTCGAACGTCTTTTTTTTCAAAAACCAGAAACCGCTGGCATAAAAAACGCGCTCGTCGAAACCCATCGGTTAAACGGTAGTTTTGGGCGTTCACGCAGTTATGCGCAAGTTTTTTCGCTCCTTCCAACCAATAGCTTTCTAGAATCCCAGTACTTCAAAAAAGAAATAATTCTTAATTCATTGCTAATGAAGGATTTAATCTGGATACCGTCGGTGCTGGCCGACATTCGCTTAAGTTATGCTAATGATTTTGAGATGCTCCGATATGCGGATAATGTGAGCTTAGGCTTGAGTATCGTAAGTGCAAAAAGTAAGACAGAAATGCACCATCTGCACATTGCTGGTATGGAGGGTCATCATGATGCTGCCTTGGTCCAAGCACTGAACAACTGGAAAGAGCATCCAAGAAAATCACCATTTGTTGCAGGTACATTGTCCACAATTCTTCCTGGGGCAGGTAAAGTTTATGCAGGGCGATGGAAAGATGGGTTGGTTTCCTTGCTTTTTGTTGGTGCCAATGCTTACAGTGCCTATAGAGGCTTCAGCAGTGGCGGCATCCAAAGTCCATACGGATGGCTATTCGGTGGCTTGTCAGCTGGCTTTTACATAGGCGGTATATATGGCTCGCAGAAAGCCGCACGCATTTATAATCATACGTTAGAAGCTAAAATCAAATCTGATGTTTATTCGCGCTTGCTTCTTTTTCGCTAGTCTGTGTCTCACAGCCCTCTCGCTTCCTGCCCAAGATGCCAAGAGTGACGCTCAATTAGCCGATGATGCCTATGCTAGCGGTAATTATGACCTGGCTTTGTATGCTTACAACCGCCTGGCTTTTGAGATTTATCCAGAAATTGCTCCCCGCATTGAAATGCAAATAGGACACTGCTATTTAGGAAAAGGAGATTTTGAAAACGCCAGTCGATTTTTTGACCGTGCGTTCTTCAGTAGCACAGAAACGGCCCATAAAAACTCGGCCGTGCTAAATAAAACAAGGGCGTTAATTGGTCAAATGAATTACCCGCTTGCCTTGAATGAACTTTACAGCTTACAATTTCAGACGCTGGATAGTTTACAAGCTAGTTCCTATTATTTGTTTAAGGCTGTTTGTTTGTACGAAATGGGACAGTTTGAAGCCGCTGAACAAGATTTTCTAGCGTTGGTAACCGACAGTAGTACTATAGAGCAGCTGTTTAGTAGACCCAAAGAGTTTTACAGGCCGAATTCAACCTTAGCCTTAGTTATGAGTACCATCGTGCCCGGAACGGGTCAGTTTTATGCAAACGAGTACCGCGAAGGCGTGAATTCCGTTATCATCAATAGCATTTTTGTTTATTCTTGGATACGGACTATCAATTTGTATGGTGCTATCGACGCTTTTATAGCGGTGCTACCTTGGTTTCAACGATACTATGTAGGTGGATTTAATAAGGCTTCCTTGCTTGCCTATGAAAGGATGCTCACCAATCGCAAAGCGAAATTAGCTGAAATTTTGACAGAGATTGACCGCCAAAATCCATAAAAAAAGCCCGGTATTCGAAAATACCGGGCTTATATGGTTTGAGACTATTAATTAGTCAGCGCTACTACTGCTTTGAAAGCTTCTGGATGGTTCATCGCCAAATCAGCCAAAACCTTACGGTTCAAAGCAATTTCGGTTCTGCCCAATTTACCCATGAACTTGGAGTAGCTCATACCCTCTTGGCGCGCTGCAGCATTGATGCGTGCAATCCACAAGGTGCGAAAGTGACGCTTTTTTGCTTTACGGTCGCGATAGGCATAACCTAATGCTTTTTCTACCGCGTTTTTGGCAACGGTATAAACGGTTGAACGCGTGGTGAAGTAACCCTTCGCCATTTTCATAACTCTCTTGCGGCGCGCGCGTGATGCTACGTGGTTTACTGATCTAGGCATAGCTTTAGAATTTTGTCAGTGGTTGTTAAACGCTTGTAAACTGACTGATTATTTTCCGATTGTTAAAAGTTTCTTGATAAGCGACTCATTTGTTGAATCAACAAGTCCAGTTTTGGTTAAACGACGCTTCTGTGTAGTCGACATCTTTGTGAGAATGTGACGCTTATAGGCGTGCTTCCTTTTAATCTTTCCTGTTCCGGTAAGAGTAAATCTCTTTTTGGCACCGGAGTGGGTTTTCATTTTAGGCATCGTATTCTGTTTATGTGTTATTTCGATTTCGCTGATTTGGGTGCTATAAAGATAAACATTCGCTTACCTTCTAGTTTTGGCATGCTCTCTACTTTACCCAAGTCTTCCAATTCTTGCGCAAAGGTAAGTAATAAAAGCTCGCCTCGCTCTTTAAAAACTATTGCTCTTCCTCTGAAGTGTACATAAGCTTTCACTTTTGAACCCTCTTCGAGGAATTTTTTGGCATGCTTCAATTTAAACTGAAAGTCATGATCATCTGTATTAGGACCAAAACGAATTTCTTTGATTACCGTTTTCACGGTGTTCGCTTTAATTTCCTTTTCGCGCTTCTTTTTTTCGTACAAATATTTGCTGTAATCTGTGATGCGACAAACCGGTGGTTTGGCGTTCTCAGTAATCATGACTAGATCTAACTCCAGTTCATCCGCAAATTTTAAAGCATTGGCAATGGGATAAACGCCGTTCTCTACGTTTTCCCCTACAAGCCTTACCTCAGGGTGGTTGATGTTTTCGTTGATTGGATCAACGGGTTTATCCCTCCTGAAGCGGGACTGAGCCGATGGCTGCTGTGCGATAGTGTTTCTCCTTTTAAAATTTAATTAGGTCGAATCTGGCTGTTTATTTCCTGATTTAGATGCGCTTCAAAGGCCGCTAAACTCATCACGCCAAGGTCACCCTCGCCATGCTTTCGTACCGCAACTTCTCCGTTGAGCATCTCTTTTTCACCAATAATGAGCATATAAGGCGTTTTTTGAACTTCCGCATCGCGGATTTTCCGACCTATTTTTTCATCTCTATGATCAATGAAGTTGCGAATATCGGAATTTCTTAGCACCTGTGAAACATTTTCGGCGTAATCTTTGAATTTTTCACTGATAGGCAGCACTGCTACCTGGTTGGGAGATAGCCAAAGCGGGAAATTTCCACCACAGTGCTCGAGCAATACAGCCACGAATCGTTCCATCGAACCAAAAGGTGCACGGTGTATCATCACTGGCCGATATTTCTGGTTGTCAGGCCCTGTATATTCTAGTTCGAAGCGTTCAGGAAGGTTGTAATCGACTTGAATGGTCCCCAATTGCCATTTGCGTCCCAAGGCATCACGCACCATAAAGTCGAGTTTTGGACCATAAAACGCAGCTTCACCTAATACCGTCACTGTTATCAAACCTTTTTCAGCAGCAGCTTCAATGATTGCTGACTCAGCCTTTTCCCAGTCCTCATCTGACCCGATATATTTGGTTTTATTTTCAGAATCACGCAAAGAAATTTGAGCTGTGTATTCACTGAAACCCAAAGCATTGAAGGTGTATAAAACAAGGTCAATTACTTTTTTGAACTCGTCTTTCACTTGATCAGGACGACAAAACAAATGGGCGTCGTCTTGCGTAAACCCTCTTACGCGTGTTAAACCATGCAACTCCCCGTGTTGCTCGTACCGATATACTGTTCCAAATTCGGCCAAACGTACAGGTAAATCCTTATATGAACGAGGTTTGCTTTTATAAATCTCGCAATGGTGGGGACAATTCATGGGCTTAAGCAGGTACTCCTCCCCTTCATGAGGGGTATAAATTGGCCGAAACGAATCTTGACCATACTTCTCCCAGTGTCCAGAGGTTACGTACAAGGCTTTGGAGCCAATGTGCGGGGTAATAACTTGGTCATAACCGGCGCGTACCTGTGCTTTACGCATGAAATTCTCAAGTCGCTCACGTAACAAGGCACCTTTAGGCAGCCACAAGGGCAAACCCATGCCCACTTTTTCACTGAAAGTAAAGAGCTCCAATTCCTTACCAAGCTTGCGGTGATCACGTTTTTTCGCTTCCTCCAGCGTAAAAAGGTACGATTTGAGGTCCTTGTGGTTCGGAAAGCTGATGGCGTAAATGCGTGTTAACTGCTTATTTTTTTCATTACCTCGCCAGTATGCGCCCGCGGTATTCAATATTTTTACAGCTTTAATTTTGCCAGTATCGGGAATGTGCGGTCCACGGCACAAATCTGTAAAGCCACCTTGTGAATACAAAGTGATGGTGCCATCTTCTAGTCCTTCAAGCAATTCTAATTTATAAGGGTCTTGTTTGGCTGTAAAATAGGCTATTGCATCCGCTTTTGACACTTCCTTACGTAAAAAAGGGTTCTCTTGACTTACTAATTCACCCATTTTGGCCTCTACTTTTTCAAAATCCAAGGAGGAAAAAGAGGTATCGCCAAAATCAATGTCGTAATAAAAGCCATTTTCTATTGGTGGACCAATTCCGAGCTTTATACCCGGATATAACTCCTCTAGTGCCTCCGCTAATAAATGCGCAGATGAATGCCAAAAAGCATACTTGCCACCTTCATCATCCCATTTAAGGAGCTTCAAATCGGAGGATGCAGGTAAAGACCTCGTCAAATCCCAAACTTCACCATTAACTTCTGCGGCCAAGACTACTCTGGAGAGTCCTTCACTTATACTTTTCGCCACGTCAAGTGCTGAGCTGCCTTGCGGGTAATTCCGAACACTGCCATCAGGCAATTTTACTGCTATGTCCATTTTATTTAATCCGATTTAAGCTTTTCAATGCTAAATCAAAGCCGGGTTCAATTTTTAGCGCTTCTTTATAATCCTGAGCTGCCATTTTTGAATCCCCTTTCAACTCATATGAAAGCCCTCTGTTATGAAAAGCTCTGTGATTTTTTGGGTCTACTTGAATGGCTTTAGAAAACCACACAATCGCCTCACTAAACCTTTCCTCCAGCAAATGTACATAACCCTTATTGTAAGTAGCATCGATGTGATCAGGATTAATAGTTAATATTTTATCGTAATCAATCAATGCACTATCTGCGTAACCTTGGTTTTGCACCAAAAGAGCCCTGGCATATAAAGCCTCTAAGTGAGCGTCCTCCAAACTAATTACATTGGTAAGATACTGCCATGCAAGAGCAGGTTGGCTCTCAGAAAGCAGCAACGCCAATTGCATGTAGGCTTCGGTAAAGTCGGGGTTTTGTTCGATGGTAGTCATAAACGATGACGTGGCCATTTGGGGATTATTTTGCTCCAAATAAACCATTCCCTTCCAAAAATAGCCTGGTGCATAATTCACATCAACCCGAAGACCGTCATTTATAAACGTCATGGCAGAGTTATAAAGCCGGTTGTAGAAGGCCAGCTCACCTCTTTTTACATGAGCCTTTGCTAAGCTCGGGTTTTTGACCGTTGCTAACCGCAAAACCTCATCGGCTTGATCAAACGCGCCAATCTTTATAAATAACTCGCCAGCGGTGTAAAAATAACTTGCGTTGTTGGTATCGATATTAAATATGGACCGCATATCCACCAAAGCAAAGTCGTAGTTCTGCTTTCCCATGTAATACATAGCCCGTTTGTGATACGGTTCAGGATCTTTTGGAGCGCGGCGAACGGCTTTATTTAGCTCCGTCAATTCCGGATCCATGTCAGGAGCAGTTTCTATGACAGTATCCTCCTCTTTAGGTTGATTTGTACATTGTAAGAGACTGAAGCCCAAAGGCAACAATAAGATCAGTAAGAAGCGCTTTGAATTCCACATGAATCATCTAATTTTGACACGAATTGCAAAAATAACCTAATCTGCTAATAAGCCGTACTAACTATGTCATTTAACAACAATTTTATGTCCTATTTCCTAAATCTCTCTTTGATTTTACTTTTGATTTCACCGGTCAAGGTTTTTGGACAAGCAGATTTGGCCACCGAAGTACAGGAATCGGCGAATGAAAAATCTTTGATTTACGAACAAGAAAAGTACTTTTCCAACATGGTTCAGCTCACATACGGCGGCGACAATGCAGAAGCTTACTGGAGTTTCGACAGTAAAAAACTAGTTTTCCAATCCAATTACGAGGCATGGGGGGTGAAATGCGACCAAATTTTTATCGTAAAAGATGTAAATGAATTTGATCCGCGCCCCAAAATGATATCTACTGGGAGCGGTAGAACTACCTGTGCTTACTTTATGCCAGGCGATTCAACGATGCTGTATGCCTCGACTCATTTGGCTGGAAAAGATTGTCCTCCCCCTCCCGCCCCACGTCAAGACAAAAAATATTTGTGGCCAATAGATCCTGGTTACGATATTTTTATTGCTAACGAGCAAGGGGAGGTGATTTACCAGCTGACCAATAGTGCGGGGTACGATGCCGAAGCTACCGTGTCGCCTGACGGAAAATACATTGTTTTTACCAGTACACGTAAGGGTGATTTAGATTTGTATTTGTATGATATTGCAACGAAAAAGACGACTCAAATCACCAATACGCTAGGTTACGATGGTGGGGCATTCTTTTCACCGGACAGCAAGAAAATATTATTTAGAGCCTCTCGTCCCAAAACAAAAGAAGCCATACAAGAGTACAAAGCCCTTTTAGCCGAAGGTTTAGTGGCTCCAACGGAGATGGAAATTTTTACATGCAATTTAGATGGCAGTGACAGGAAGCAAATCACCTCTTTAGGCCGTGCAAATTGGGCGCCGTATTTTCATCCAGATGGTAACCGTATTTTATTCAGCTCTAACCACCACAGTGAGCGTGGTTTTCCTTTCAACATTTTTATGGTCAACGCAGATGGCACAGGTTTGAAACAGGTCACTTTTGATAATTCCTTCGACTCCTTCCCGATGTTTTCGCCAGATGGCAAAAAATTAGCGTTTAGTTCAAATCGCAACAATGGGGGTTCACGCGATACCAACGTATTTGTAGTGGACTGGGTGGACGAAAAGTAGAATTTCAACTAGTTAAAAATCAAAAAAGTAAGTTTCAGCAGCCTTTTTTTTTAGCACAAACCTAAAATATTATTTAGAATAATTATCAATAAGCCTTGTTGGTTTAGAGAGCAAGGCAATCTTTGCGTCCTTATTGTTAATCAGACTAAATACATGCAGCGCATTTTTACCAGTTTCTTGGCAGGGCTCACCTTGATTTCCTGCTCCGCCGTGGCGCAACAAAAAATCGTAGTAGCCGTAGGTGATACACTCAAATTCGACATGCCAACAGTTGAAATCATCTCCGAAAAAGAGGGCGTATTCCAAAGGACACCGGGGTCCCTTACAACCATCTCCAAAAAAGAAATCCAAATAAGTAATCCAATTAGTGGCAACGAAATATTCAGAAAATCACCTGGCGTACATGTGAATGATGAAGAAGGCGCAGGTTTGCGCACGAACATTGGCATTCGCGGTTTAGATCCCGACAGGTCAAGAAGCGTGCTTATTTTAGAAGATGGCATTCCTGTTTCTCTAAACCCTTATGGTGAACCGGAAATGTATTATACGCCTGCTATCGATCGCATGGATCGTGTAGAAATACTTAAGGGCAGCGGCCAAATTTTATTCGGACCACAAACCATAGGAGGCGTCATCAACTACATTACGGCAGATCCTACGTTGGATCCAACCACTCGCTTACGATTTCGAGCCGGTAATGGCGGTTTTCTCAGCACCCAACTTTCACATAGCCAAACCTATGGCAATACAGGTGTGATGGTAAATTATTTGCACAAGCGTGCGGATCAAGTGGGCTATGTGGGCTTTGATATTCACGATTTTAGTACCAAACTAAAATTTAAGCTCAGTAATAAGTCCACTTTAGGGGTGAAAATTAGTGCCTATGACGAGCAATCGAATGCCACTTACGTCGGCTTAACGCAGAGCATGTATGATACAGGCGGCCAAGATTTTACGCTCATCGCACCAGACGACCGCTTGTCGATCCGCCGTTATGCCATCAGCGCGACCCATCAGTACGAAGTCAATAAACGGATGCAAATAAAAACCACCGCTTATGCGTACACCACAACTCGCAATTGGCAGCGACAAGACTTCTCATCAAATGGCAGCAACAATTTAAAACCGGTAAATTTTACTGGCCAAATTTGGGGAGACACCACCATTGCCAATGGTGCCATATTTATGCGAAACAGTAACGGGCACCGCAACAGGCAATTTGAGGTGGCTGGTGTTGAGTCGCGATTGAGCTATCATTACTTCGTTGGCATGCTGAACAACCAACTCGATGCAGGTGTTCGGCTACAGCATGAACGAGCGTATGAGCAATTGATTTTTGGCACCAAAGCCGTCGCACGGAGTGGTAACATGATTGAAGACGAAATCCGCACGGGAATGGCCTTTTCCGCTTTTGCACAAAACAGGATCGACATCAGCAAAAACTTCAGTTTGAGTCCCGGCATTCGACTCGAACAATTCGGCTACGAGCGCGATATAAACCGTCGCCGCTACAACAACGTTGTTACCGACACCTCCGTAATTGCCAGCAGCAGTGTAACGCAAGTGATTCCTGGCATAGGCGCCAATTGGAATGTAAACGCCCAGACCACTATTTTTGCTGGGGTGCATCGGGGTTTTGCGCCTCCACGTGTAAAAGATGCCATTGATGGTGGTGGTTTAGTGCAACAACTGGATTCAGAACTAAGTTGGAACTATGAACTAGGGACTCGCATGCAGTTCACGAATTGGGGAAATTTGGAATTAACGGCCTTCCGTTTAGACTTCAGCAATCAAATTATTCCGGTTAGCCAATCGTCTGGTGGCACTGGAGCTGGTTTAATCAACGGCGGTCGCACCCTGCACCAAGGCGTTGAATTTGCTTCCAATTTTGATTTCGGCAAGCTTCTCAAAAAGCAATTTGGCTTGCAGCTCAACCTCATGGCTACTTATATTGATGCCCGTTTTGCCTCCGACCGTTTTATTGCCCAAGGCAACGACACCCTCAACATCAGCGGCAATCGCACGCCTTATGCACCTCGATGGTTGCTTACGGCAGGTTTAACCTTTGAGGCCAAAAACGGTTTAGCGATCCGTGTGAATGCTAATCACATTGGCGAACAATTTGGCGATATCCAAAACCAAGAAACGCCAAGTGCAAACGGCAGAGAAGGAAAAATTGCGGCCTACAGCCTGATAGATGCCAGTATTTTATATCCAATCAAACAGAAATACAGCCTCAGTTTGAGCATAAAAAACCTCACTAACGAACGCTACATTGTTAACAGGCGTCCACAAGGTATTCGCGTTGGATTACCCTTGTTCATTTTAGCAGGTTTTGACATCAGGTTTTAAGAAAATATGCTCATCCGCATGATTGCAAGTAGTGAGATAAAAGCCGGTTTTCCCTCTCTAATTCTGCTCTAAATGTGCTTATTATTGCCGTTTAAAGCCTAAAAGAGGCTTCTTAGCGTTTGTTGCAATCTAGCGAACGAACGTATAAAAAAACAACGTGTTTAAATCCTGGCTTCGGTCGGGGTTATTGTTTCCTGTCATTAGAAGCACAAACACTTCCATTTGCGCATAGATTTGGATAGCTTTGTAGAAATAAGATTCGCATGCCGATTTACCACAAACTGGGAAAAATCCCCGCCAAAAGGCACGTGCAATTCCGCAAACCCGATGGGGAATTGTATTACGAACAACTCTTCGGCACCGTTGGTTTCGATGGTATGTCGAGTTTGCTGTACCACATCCACCGCCCTACCATCATTCGTGAAATGAAGGGCAGCATCGATTTGCGGCCAGAGATAGCTGTAGAGCACAACATCACCCCTCGCCGCTTGCTCGGTTTCAACATTGCACCCAAAGTCGACTATCTGGAAAGCCGAGTACCTTTAATGGTAAATAAAGATTTGATTTTAGGCTTGGCTGCACCTTCCGCTTCGCTCAAAACCTACTTTTACAAAAATGCTGATGCAGACGAATTACTGTTTGTACACAAAGGAAAAGGCGTTTTGCGCACGCAATTAGGCAATATTCCCTTCGAATATGGCGATTATTTACTGATTCCACGAGGCATCATTTACCAGATAGATTTCGAAACCAGCGACAACCGATTGCTTTATTTAGAAGCTTTTAGTCCGCTTTATACCCCCAAACGCTACCGAAACTGGTTCGGACAACTCCTGGAGCATTCGCCTTATTGCGAGCGTGACATGAAGTTGCCAGAAATGCTCGAAACCCACGATGAAATAGGGTCTTTTGAAATCAAGGTAAAGAAGCAGGGTATTCTGCACAGCCTCATCTATGCTAACCACCCTTTTGATGTGGTTGGGTACGACGGCTACAACTACCCTTATGCCATCTCTATACATGACTTTGAGCCTATTACTGGCCGCATTCACCAGCCACCGCCGGTTCATCAAATGTTTGAGAATGCGGGATTTGTAGTATGTAGTTTTTGTCCTCGCCTCTACGACTACCACCCGCTCTCCATCCCCTCCCCATACAATCACAGCAACATTGATAGCGATGAAGTGCTTTATTACGTTGATGGTGACTTTATGAGCCGCAACGACGTTGCTCCTGGCCAAATAACCTTACATCCTTCTGGAATTCCACATGGACCGCATCCTGGAGCTTACGAACGGAGCATAGGCAAAACCGCAACCGAAGAGTTAGCTGTAATGGTGGATACTTTTAAGCCATTTGCGCTTACTAAACAAGCTGTAGGCTTAGACGATGGCAAGTACTTCCGCTCCTGGATGGAATCAAAATACGAATAATAACCCTTTTTAATCAAAGCGTCATGCATACAGAAACTGCAACAATAACAGCCCAAGCGGTTGATTTTCTTCCCTTAAATGGCACAGATTACGTAGAATTATATGTGGGCAATGCCAAACAATCGGCCTATTATTATCAAGCTGCTTTTGGCTATCAATTGGTTGCTTATGCTGGTCCTGAAACAGGTTTGCGCGATCGCGCTAGTTACGTGCTGCAACAAGGCAAAATCAGGTTGGTGCTCACCACCTCTTTAAACCCCGATTCGGAAATTAGCGACCACGTGCGCATGCACGGCGATGGCGTGAAGGTTTTAGCTTTGTGGGTAGATGATGCCCGCAAATCGTTTGAAGAAACCACAAAACGCGGTGCCAAGTCTTTCAGCGAACCTAAAGTTCTGAAAGATGGCGATGGTGAAGTGGTCGTTGCATCCATCCATACTTATGGCGAAACCATCCATACCTTTGTTGAGCGTAAAAATTACAAGGGCTTGTTTATGCCCGGATTTGTGGCGCCAAGCTGGTCGGTTAATGTTGAACCAGTGGGTTTGCTGCACGTGGACCACTGCGTAGGTAATGTTGGGTGGGGTGAAATGAACCAGTGGGTAAAGTTTTATCAGGATGTGATGGGTTTTAAATTGTTGTTGACCTTCGACGACAAAGATATTTCAACAGAGTACACGGCGTTGATGTCTAAAGTTGTTTCAAATGGCAACGGTTACGTTAAGTTTCCGATTAACGAGCCAGCAGAAGGCAAAAAGAAGTCGCAAATTGAAGAATACATCGACTACTACAGAGGTCCTGGTGTGCAGCATATTGCAGTTGCCACAAACGACATACTGAAAACAGTTACAGAACTCCGCCGACGGGGGGTTGAATTTTTGCATATACCCGAAACTTATTATGATGATTTATTAGCGCGCGTTGGTGACATTGATGAAGACATTCAACCGTTGCGTGACTTAAATATCTTGGTAGATCGTGATGATGAAGGTTACCTTTTGCAAATCTTTACAAAGCCTGTGGAAGACCGTCCTACCCTGTTTTACGAAATCATTCAACGCAAAGGCGCTAAATCATTTGGCAAGGGCAACTTTAAAGCCTTGTTCGAGTCTATTGAAAGAGAGCAAGCCTTACGAGGAAATCTCTAAAAATTCATAAAAAAGCTTAAAGCGGTCCATAATAGCCGCTTTATATTTTTAAAAGCTGTTATCTCTGCGTATTTTGGTACAAATATAATACCATGAAACAGGTAGCAATTCTCCTCTTAGCCGCAAGCCTCTTCAGTGCTTGCGCAGTTGTTCGACCAGGTGAAATTGGCGTGCGGACAAAATTTGGTCAGTTTAAAGGTGAGCCCAAAAATGGCGGTTTGCTTTGGTTTAATCCCTTTACCAGCAGTGTTGAAAAAGTGCCTACCAGGACCATCAACCGGGAGTTAACCATTGACATACCATCGAAAGAAGGTTTAACTATTCGGTCAGATATTTCGATTTTGTATCATGTTCAACCGCAAGAAGTACGGAAGATCATTACCGAGATTGGAAGTGATTACGATAAGATAATCACAGCAGTTTTTCGTTCTGCGAGTGCGGATGTTTGCGCCCAATATTTTGCCAAAGACATGCATTCAGGTCGCAGGGATAGCATTGAACGCGCCATAGCATACAAAATGAATGGCTATTTAGGCCAACGCGGATTTATGATCGAATCGGTGCTATTAAAATCAATCACCCTGCCGGCTGGATTAGCGAACGCTATTGAAGAGAAACTAGAAGCAGAGCAACAAGCTCAGCGTATGGAATTTGTATTGATTACCGAACAAAAAGAGGCAGAACGCAAGCGCATCAGAGCTGAAGGCGACAGAGACGCACAAAAGATATTGAGCGATGGATTAACGCCGGAAATACTCAAATTACGAAGCATTGAAGTGATGAGGGATTTGTCAATCAGTTCGAACGCCAAAGTCATCATTACCGATGGTAAAAACCCTATGATTTTGGATCCGAAGTAAGATTTGACCCACATTCGCAGCAAAATTTTGCCCGATCTGAATTTTCCACATTACAGGTTGGGCATTTTTTTTGCGTTTGTTGGTCGCGTTTGGCCTGCATGGTAATTTCAGATGTGACGATACCCGTGGGAACAGCTATGATGCCGTAACCACACAGCATGATGATGGAGGCTATAAATTTACCTAGCGAAGTGCCTGGCGAAATATCCCCATATCCTACTGTTGTAAGCGTTACGATGGCCCAATAAATACTTTCTGGTATGCTGGTGTAGCCATTTTCGGGCCCTTCGACCATGTACATTATAGAGCCTAGAATAGTTACCAAGATGATGATGAACATCATAAATATGGCGATTTTTCGAGCACTGCCAGCGATGGCTCGGGCGAGTGATTGGCTTTCCGTTAAAAAATGCGTGAGTTTTAAAATTCTAAAAATCCGAAGTAAACGTAGTGCCCTCACCACGAGCAAATACTGCGTACCTATAAATAACAAGCTCAAATAACTCGGCAATATGGCGAGCAAATCGATAACGCCATATAAACTCATGGCATATCGGTACGGCCGTTTTACAATCCAAAGTCGAATGCCATATTCAATGGTGAAAACGATGGTAAGAACCCATTCTAGCACCAGTAACACTGTTTCACCGGCACCAACAATCTCAGGAATACTATCTAAGATCACGACCAAAACGCTTAAAACAATGAATACAAGTAAAAGTACGTCGAAAGTTTTGCCTGCTTTTGTATCAGACTCAAAAATAATACGGAACAACTCCTCGCGTTTTTTCCCTGTTGCTGGTTTAAATCGATCGTTGGCAAGTAGTTGAAAGTATCTTTTCATGAGTGCAATTTACAATTTGTTGAACTTAATAAACTGTTAATAACTTTTTTGGGTATTTGGCGCTGAACCACAGACATTTGAAAAACTAAACCATCGATATGGAGCCTGCCATTTTTGAATTCCCAGCTTATGTACCAATCACTGTAATTGCGTGTGTACTGATTGGGGCTATTTTTAGCATCTTTTCGGCCGATAATAAATTAGCGACTCTAGGAATTGTAGCTGTATGGGGTGTGGCATTAGGGGCTATCGGATACTCTTTAAAAGCCAGCACTCCTTCCTTTAGTTTGCTTGTGACAATTACAGTATTGCCTTGTTTGATACTCACTATCATGAGCTTTCTTCCTACTTCACGTCAATTTATGCGGGGTTTAAACGATGAGCAATTGCACCACTTACATTTATGGAGGGTGCCATTTGCCTTTGTACTGTTGTGGTTTTACCAGGCGGGCATCAGTCCTATAGACCTCACCTTCGAGGGTATCAACTATGACATCATCATAGGGCTAACAGCACCCGTAATTGGCAGTCTGGCTTTCAGTCAAAAAATGCTCACCAAAGAAATTGTTTTGGGCTGGAATGCCATTGGCATTTTGCTGTTATTGATCTCGATAATATTGGTATTTTTTGAAATTCAATCGAATGCGGCTATTTCCCTGCAATTGCAACGATTGCCTTATTTATTGCTATTAGGTTTTTTGATGCCTTTGAGCCTGTTTTCCCATGCCCTTTCGAGCTACCGTATTTTAAAAGGTTACGTGCAGTTAGGTGAAGAAGAATGAACCAAAACGGCTGCTTTTATATTGAGCAATTATGGAAATTATATACCTCTTTGACCCACTATGTGGCTGGTGCTACGGTTTTGGATCACATATGCTGTCCTTTGCCGCAAAACATACCGATAAAATTAAATTCACTGTCATTAGCGGCGGTATGGTTACTGGCGAGCGTATTGGACCGCTTGCGCAAATTGCCTCTTATATTAAAGACAGCGTTCCTCGATTAGAACAGCTCACTGGTGAACGTTTTGGTGCGGACTTTTTGAAAGATTTGAATGGCGAGGGCAAAACCATCATGGACTCCACCCCTCCCAGCAAAGCTTTTGTGATTTTAAAGGAACATTTTCCCAACGATCAGGTCAAATTGGCACATGCTCTACAAAATCTGTTTTACAAAGATGGGCGAGACTTCAATAAAATCGAAAGTTACCGTTCACTTTGCGAACAACTGGGCATGTCTTTCACTGATTTTGAAGTGAAATTCAATAGTGTAGCCTATCAACTGGCTACTCAAGAAGAGTTCACTGAAGCCTCGAAGTACGGCGTTTCTGGCTATCCTACGGTCATTTTAAGACATGAAGAACAATATATTATGCTCGCCCATGGTTTTACAAGCACAGAAACGCTCGAAAATACCTTCCAAAGCATTCTTATCAAAGAAAAGTTAGAAGCATAAAAAAGGCGGGAAACCCCGCCTTCTTCATTTTATCTATCACGTCCTATGGGAATACACCCAGTGACTCATATGCTTTGGCGATCTTCCGTATGGCCACCACAAAAGAAGCGGTACGATAATCCGGAATCGAAGGGATTTCCTTTTTCACCGCGCGAATTTGACGATATGCCTCAATCATGGTTTCTTCTAAACCAGAATACACAAAATCTACTTCATCAGCACCGCGGCCAATGAGTTGACGCTGCTTGTCGTTCAAGTTTTTGCCAGTCATCTCTTCCACGGCAGCAATGATGTTGTTGTTTAAGGTTTCATCGAAACGCTTACCCAGGCGACCAAAACGGACGTGTGACAGGTTTTTTAACCATTCGAAATAGGAAACAGTTACCCCACCGGCATTCAAATAAATATCAGGGATAACCATGATACCTCTTTGATTCAAAATCAACTCAGCGTCGGCAGTTACAGGACCATTTGCCGCCTCGCCAATTATTTTGGCTTTGATATTCGCTGCATTACCTTCGTGAATTTGATTTTCAAGGGCTGCTGGAATGAGGATGTCGCAGGTCAACTCCAACGCGTCGCTGCTTTTGGCTAAATTAGTCGCCCCGGGGAAATTTAGAATGCTTCCCGTTGCTTTTCGGTGCTCGAAAACGGCGTCATAATTTAAGCCATCAGCCGAATAAATAGCACCTTCGTACTCTGCCAATGCTATTACTTTAGCACCACCTTCGTGGAAAAATTTAGCGGCGTGGTAACCCACGTTACCTAAACCTTGCACTACAACTGTTTTTCCTTGTAGTCCTACAGTCATGCCCAAACGTTCCATGTCATCCGGAAAGCTACAAGCTTCTCTCACGCCAAAATAAACGCCTAACCCAGTGGCTTCGCGGCGACCCTCGATACCACCTTGCGTTACCGGCTTACCAGTTACGCAACCAATGCCATCAATTTGGCCCGGGAAAAAGGTTGTATAAGTATCCATAATCCAGCTCATTTCGCGCTCACCGGTACCGTAGTCGGGTGCAGGAACGTCGAGTCCAGGTCCTATGAAGTTTTTCTTTATTAACTCAGTAGTATAACGACGGGTAATGCGTTCCAGCTGATCAACGGTGTAGTTTTTAGGGTCGATTTTAACGCCACCTTTAGCACCACCAAAAGGTACATCAACAATGGCACATTTGTAGGTCATCAAAGCTGCCAAGGCCATTACTTCGTCTTGACTCACACTCATGGCATACCGGATGCCGCCTTTAGTAGGCATGCGGTGGTGTGAATGCTCCACACGATAAGCCTCAATCACTTCCAATTCTTCACCCACTCGGACAGGAAAGCGCATGCGGTAAACGCTGTTACAATACTTAATTTGATCAAGCAATCCTTTAGGATAATCTAAATGGGCTGCTGCATTTTCGAAGTACTTGAGTACATCTCCGAAAAAGCTGTGCTCTTCGTGATCGTGACTTGCCATAATATTATTTTAGGTAAATGAAAACGTTATTTATTTTCGATTTTTGATACTTTTCGATCGAGGTTGATAAGGTACATAATCAATCCGATAAAAATAATGAGCAAGACAGATACTACCACATAAATCTTACCATCTGCCCGCATCACATCGGCCATTTCAACTTCTACTTGCCCTTTCGCTAAGGATTGAAACGCCAACAGCAGGACCATTGTGAAGCTATATTTTATCTTATTCATGCGCTTTTTGTTCTAAAGTAATGATGCGAGTTCGGAGAGAGGCTATCCAAAATCCGAGCAAAGTCCAACCAATTACTGCTGGATAAAAAACCACTCGCATGCGGTTATCAAGGTCGTACGCTCCGAAACCAGGGTTACCCCCATTGCCGGGATGTAACGAATCGGTAAGTCGGGGTAAAATAAACAACAACGGCACCAAGCAAGCAAACGCAAAGATGTTATACACAGCCGAAATGCGCGCGCGCTGCTGTTCTTCATTGAAAGAACCACGTAAAACCAGGTAGGCCAAATAAATAAGGATCGCGATGGCAGACGTATTTTGTTTTGGATCGCCGCTCCACCATGCTCCCCAAGTGAATTGCGCCCAAACCATACCGGTTGCCATGCCCAAAAGGCTGAAAATCACACCCACTTTCGCCGTGCTGTCGGCTTTGTTATCATGTAGCATAGCTGGTTTCATCAAATAGCGAATGCTGTGGTAGGCGGAGGCGGCAAGAATGAGGATCATGCCAAACCACATTGGAACGTGGAAATAAAGATTGCGAATTGATTCGTTAAGAACCACTTTACGTGGCACATCTCCCATCAAACCAAACCAAAGGGTGTAGAGGATTAAGCCAACGGCTAAAATTTTATACCAATGTTTCTTTATCATATCAATCTTTCCAAAGATAAGGAAATAAAAGGAGGGCCACAGCCACCACTAGGGCGTTTATGGCCAATAAACTGCCTAAACTTTCATAACCCAGTGAACGGTCCAGCCCGTCTAATGCCTGCTTGCTTAACTTGATAACCAGCACCAACACCGGGATCAAAACAGGGAAGCTCAAAACGGCCATCAAGGTGCTCTGATTAGAAGCTTTTTGGGCAATGGCAGATACTAAAGTGAGAATGGCAGCAAAACCAAGTATTCCTACAGCGCCGGTAAATAAAAACCAAGGCATGTCTTGCACAGGATTACCCACTAAAACACTCAAAACCAATGCCGTAAGTAGGTGAATACACCACAAAAGCAACGTATTGTAGAGCAGCTTTGCAGCCACCAATTGTAACGGATGCAACGTACTGTAGTAGTATAACATGCGGCCTGCAGACAATTGCATAAAGCTTTTGGCTACGGCATTGGTACCAGCAAACAGCATGATGACCCAATAAATGGCAATCCATGCCAATGGGGGAACGACCTTAAAAGTAATGTACGCAACAAAAACGGTGGAAATCACATACAGTAAAATGCCGCCAAGAGCATTACGCTGGCGCCATTCGAGCAAAAATTCATGTCGCAGAAGGGCTACAAAGGGTTGCATACTGGCGTTTGACACAAAATTAAGAGAGATTTACCATGTTGCAGCCAACAGTGCGGTAAAATTAAACCTGTATAATTAGGAAGTGAATTAGCGACGTGGGTGAAACTGTCGAACCACGTCTTTGAGGTATTCGCGGCTCAGGTGGGTGTAAATTTCGGTTGTGGTAATACTCTCATGACCAAGCATTTCCTGAACTGCGCGCAAGTCTGCGCCAGCTTCCACCATGTGTGTGGCAAAGGCATGCCGAAATGTATGTGGACTGATGGTTTTGTGGATGCCTGCCAGCATGGCCTGGTTTTTCACGAGCAAGAACACCAACATTCGGGTAAGTGGTCTGCCATTCCGGCTTAAAAAAAGGATGTTCTCAGCCCCTTTGGCTATTTTCAAGTGTCGGCGTGTACCTTCAATGTACAAATGAATGGCTTTTTGAGCGCTTTCGCCAATAGGTACCAAACGTTCTTTGTCGCCCTTGCCGGTAACTTTGATAAATCCTATGTCGAAAAATAAGCCACTCAATTGTAGATCAACCAACTCGCTCACGCGTAGTCCACAGCTATATAGCACGTCCAAAATGGCTAAGTTTCGGTGCCCTTCGGGTTTGCTCAAATCGATGGTGGTTAACATTGAGCTGATCTCTTCAATGTGCAAAATTTCGGGTAATTTGCGCCGCATGCGAGGCATTTCGAGTAATTCGGCGGGATTCTCCGGCACGAGTCCTTCGAGTGACATGTATTTGTAAAAGGCTTTAATACCCGACAAGATGCGGGCTTGGCTGCTTGCCTGCAGACCCAACTCGTGTAAATACTTCAAAAAAGCTTGCAAATCTCCTAAACTGACCTTAGTTGCAGATTTCGGTGCTTCCGCCGTACTGAAATACGATTCTAACTTGTGGATATCTGCCAAATAAGCCCCTACCGAATTGGCCGAAAGAGAGCGTTCAAGCTGCAAATAGGCTTTAAAGCCGCGGATATCAGACTGCCAGTTCAAAAGCGTGGATTAGCCTACAAGATTGCTTATTTTTGAACTCAAATCAAAGCAGATGCACTTTCTAATTATCAACGGTCCCAATTTGAATCTCCTTGGAAAGCGCGAACCCGACATTTATGGTCGCCAGTCGTTTGAGGAATATTTTGAGGAGCTTCAGAAAGCTTTTAATTCCCATCAACTTTCTTATTTCCAAAGCAACGAAGAAGGCGCGATTATCAGTCAAATACAGGCTGCAGCCGTAGGCATAGATGGGATACTTTTAAACGCTGCTGGCTACACACATACATCGGTGGCCATAGCCGATGCGATAGCAGCTATACCAACGCCGGTTATTGAAGTGCACATTAGCAATCCTTACAACCGCGAAGATTTTCGTCGGAAATCGTACTTGTCACCCTATGTAAAAGCGCAAGTGGCAGGTTTTGGACTGCATTCGTACCACCTAGCATTGACTGGCTTGATCCGTTTGATCAGAGCTCACGACTCTTAATAAAGGCCTTGAGCTTCTGCTGGCGCCCTGTAAAATGCGCGTAAATGGCACTACCTTGGTAAATCCCAGGGATACTTTTGCTGCTTTTTTTGGACGGGATGAGGCGGCGTTGCTTCCAGATGTAGCTTTGCATGCCAAAAAAAGACCAATGGGCACGCGCCACTGCCCAAAAATCCCCAAAGGATCCATGTGCTAAAAACTTTAAAGCCGCTGGAAAATCTAGCACTAATCGTGTAAACAGCTTCCACGGCAATTCTTGCGCTGGTAAATTCTTTTGAAGTGTAATGAGGCTGTTACGGAAGTTAAGGAAGGTTTTCCGCGGATTGCCGTAGGCTAAAGACCCTCCTCCCAAGTGATAAACAACCGATTTTGGTTCTTGCTGGATGGCATAGCCTGCATGCTGCAGGCGCCAGCAAAGGTCAATCTCTTCCATGTGGGCAAAATAGCGCTCGTCTAGTCCCCTTACGTGCCAATATGCCTCAGCTTTTATGAACATGCATGCCCCTGATGCCCAAAAAATGGACTTCGGCTGATCAAATTGACCTTCGTTTTTTTCAATTTCTTCAAACAGACGGCCGGCACAAAAAGGATAGCCAAGAGCGTCAATGTAGCCCCCTGCTGCACCTGCGTATTCAAATTGCTGGGGCTTTCGCCAATCAAGTATGTTTGGCTGAATAGCTGCCACTTGGGGGTTAGCGATAAAGCGTTGCACTACAGGTTCAAGCCAATTGGGCGTTACCTCTACATCTGAGTTAAGTAATACGTAGATGTCAGCCTCAATCTGTTTTAGACCCTTGTTGTAGCCGCCAGCATACCCGTCATTGTTATTTAAAAGCACCCGTTTCACAGTTTGTGCATGATTTTGCTGCAACCAATCTACTGAGTCGTCGGTTGACGCGTTGTCAATAACCCACGTCTGGTGATTGGCATAGCTCGTTTTCAACACACTCGGCAAGTAGGTTGCGAGGTGTTTGCGTCCGTTCCAATTTAATATCACAACCGCTACGTGGGGTTGGTCAAGCTGTGGCATGTGCAGGGTGTTTATCGGGTTGAAGTTTCCATCGTTTGTGTGACCAAAGCCAGTATTGAGGCTGTTCTTCGAGCAATTCTTCGAGCAGGCGTGTGTGAGCTTGGGTAATTTCACCGAAGGCAGTTTCATTCGGCGTGTCGGTAATCAACTGCAATTCGATGGTGTAGTATCCTCTTTTAACGCGGCGCATTTTTCCAAACACAACGGCGGCATTGTATTTTTTGGCAATGTCCTCTGCGCCTAAATAAACAGCTGTGGGCTGGTGCATAAAGGGCATCCAAATAAACCGGTTGTGGGCCATGGGCGATTGATCGCCACCAAAAAAACTGGCGTGAGGTCGGTCTAAATGCGCATCGATGGTGCGAAAAACATCTTTCATGGCCACTGCTTTCACGCCAAAACGCTCTCGCATTTGTTTCATTAAGGTATTAAACCCTTTGTTGTTGAGCGGCTTGTATACAAAAAAAAGCCAATGTCGGGTGCGCAAGGCTAATGCCTTTGCGTACCACTCCCAATTCGCATGGTGCCCCAGTAAGTGTACCACATGCTGAGCTCGGTCGGCTATGGCGTTCATGACTTCTGGATTAAGCACCTCTACCCGTTTCCCAAAATCGCGCTCCGACATCCTAAAGGTCTTGAAGGTCTCTACCAATTGATCACTCAAGTACCGATAGAAGTCCTTTTCGATGTGCAGCAATTCGCTGGCCGAACGATTGGGAAATGACTTTTGCAGGTTATTTCGAACGACTTTTTTTCTATATCCAACCAAATAGTAGTTGATCAGAAATAAAAAATCGGCCAGAACATACAGCACAGTAAGAGGCAAACTGCTAAAAACAGCGATGCCTAGCTTCTGAAGCCAGTAGGATAAGCGCATGCGTTATTGGTTTCTAAAATTATCTTCTAGGTTGCTACCAAAGTGGCCTCGGTTCATTTGCTCGTCAATGTCGCGGAAGGCCGTGGTTCTTGAGAACAAAATTAAACGCCACTGCGGGTCAAAGGTTTCGCCCAAGGCCTCAGAATGAAGCAATTGGTAGTCATTGGTAATCATATCTGGATTATAGAACACAAAACGAATGTTCCGCTGACCTTTATACTCATAGTACCACCAAATTTCATACGGATAAGCACTCGGCTCGTTGGTAACCTGGGTGCGTGTATTGGGCTTTCCGTATTGTAAATACACCCTCCCACGCTCAGTTTCGTAACCCTTCATAATTTTTGAACTGAACAATTCAACTGTTTCCTTTACCCGCATGTGATATTCTGCCCAAGCCGTTTGCGGGTTTGCCTTATCACGACGCTCCCAAAAACTAAGCATGAATTTTTTCAGCAATTCAACGTCAGTGGTATCTCGCTTCAGCAGGTTATCGCCATACTCCCGCTCGAAAATCTCAGAAACCGGCCTTAATGATGCAACATAATCCCTTAATTGAGGCTCGGTCATGGGGTCTACGAATGACATATTTGTTGAAATTGCTTTCATTTTTTGTTCATCGAAGGCAATTTTGCTGTTGAGTCTTTGAATGGTCATGGTTTTGGTAGCCAACAACTCATTAGAACGACTTAAAGCTTCAAACCGTAACGTATAATTACCGCTAGGCACTTCGTCTATCAAAAACGCATCTGTAATCACAATCACGCCCTTAGGCGAATGCTTGTAAAAACGACTGCATTTATCAACCACCTGCCGCTCTCCGAATTCGAGCATGGCACGAATCACAAAAATGGAATCTTGAAGCGACTGACTACCATATAATTCGGTATAAAAGCGCAAGGTGTCTTGGGTAGTATTGTAAAAAAAAGACGGACGTGGGATCAAATCGAGTCCACTTTTTGTCAACGGACCCGGCTTTTCAGCTTTTTTTAAGCTTTCTACCAGCATAATATCTGAGAACTGCATGGCATTGCCTGGCATTTTTAGCTCAATGGTGCCTGTAGCGCTTGCGGTATTGGTTGTGTCATACTGATCTATGATACGGAGTTCCATGTAGTAGGTGCCTGCGGGTAGACTGAAGCGCTGCAGGTCGATAAAGCTGAAATTGAGCTGATTTAACGTGTCGATTTCTGGACTTTTTAAGATGTACTTATCGAAAAGCACGATGCTGTCGTTTCTTTCAAAACTAATCGTTATTTGAATGGCTCCTTGCAATTTATTTGGCTCTAGCTTCACAAAATGCACCGAACGGCTGTTCACCGCCAGGTAAGTTTCTATGTACGGTCCTTTGCCCAGTTGAACAAAACTTGCATATCGAAACTGGGCATCCAGCCCTTTGGTTACGTTTGAAAACAACAAAGCAACACAAAATAAGCCTAGAAACTTGAAAGAAGCAGGCAAGAAGCGTAAACTTGCAGTCGAAAAGATGGAGAATACAGTTGATACTTTCATAATTATAGAACTCCAATATTTGCCTGGAGTAAGTTGTTTAACAAAAATAGCAAATAAGCCCATGGTTTTGTTGGAGAATTGTGAGCATTTTGTCAAATCTTCCACTCGCAACCGCACTTCCATTTATAGTGCAAACGGAAAACAACTGCTTACAGTGCCCGTAGCAGGAGGACGCTCGCACAAACAACTATACGCTCAGACGCCAATTTCTTATCAAACCGATTGGCCAAAGCAACATTGGTTCAGCATAAAATCAGCCTATGGCAAGGCACCTTTTTTTGAGTTTTATGAGCTAGAACTTGAAACGTTGTTTGCACAAAGGCCGGTGCTGTTGTGGGATTGGAATATATTTTGGACGAAATGGCTGTTAAAAAAACTCAACCTGCAAACGACAATTGGCCTCACCGAAAAATTTGAAGTTACTTATGGAACTGGTATAGATTTACGGGATTACAACAAAAAAGAAGTCAACCTAGTGCTCCCTCCCTATTATCAGTGCTTCAGCGATAGATTCGGCTTTTTGCCGGATTTATCAGGACTGGATTTGCTGCTAAATATTGGTCCCCAGCAAGCCCGTAAATATTTAATTTCGCAAGGAAGCAGATAAAATAGCGCTTCTTAATAATGGTTTAACAGCTTCTTCTTATTTTCGTGGCCTATGACCAAATTCTCATTTAGTCTTTTGCCTTTACTGTTCGTTTTCGGATTAGCAGAAGGGCAATTTGAAGAAAAAACTATCAGCATCGGCAACATCGGTTTGAACATAACCAATGCAGGCGCAGTAGGCAGGCCAAATGTCCGTAACGATCCGCAAGGCCCGCCTTCGATGGAATACCCCTTGAACTCAGGAGTGGAGCACTTGTTTGAGGCGGGATTGTGGATTGGCGCAATCAAAAATGGCCAAATCGCGGTTACCACTGGTGCTGTAGACGATGCGGCAGGATATGCGGTAGGTAAATCGGGCTACGAATTCAGTCCATTACCTGGCACGCCCGTCATTTCTCGATCGAGCTTGACCGGTAGTGAAGTCTTTTCAACTGCAGCCATTTCCCACCAAGAATATGTTCTCAACTTTACAGACGAGTTCACGATTGTTCCTGGTTCCAATCAGCCTATTAACAACCACCTCACCCCGCTAAATGCTCGGGTGCGCTTGGAAACATATGCTTGGAACTTTCCTTTTGCAGATTATTTCACCATTTTAAACTATACCATTACCAATAACGATAATGTACCTTGGGATTCGGTTTACCTCGGCATGTGGAGCGATTTGGTAGTGAGAAATGTGAATGTAACCAATGATCGTGGCGCTGCCTTCTTTAACAAGGGCAGCCTTGGTTTTGATGACACTTTGTCGGCCATGTATGCTTATGACGTAATCGGCGACCGTCCTTTTACCAATTCATATGGTGCTTTACAGTTTTTAGGTATTATTCAAAACGGACAATATATTCATCCCAATAATCCCAACACTCCATTTGCGCGGGTAAATGGTAATTACTGGCTTTACAATATTGCAGCACCTACGAATGATTTGCAGCGCTACGACCGCATGAAGACCAAAGGTAATTTTGGATCCAATGCTGGTTTGGCTACTCCGGGAAACCGCGTTCAACTAATTTCTGCTGGTCCGGTTGCCAGGATTGAGCCTGGGGAGTCTGTAACCTTCGTTATGGCAACTGTTTGTGCCCCACAGCTTGACGACGCTCCATTAGATACTTACTTTGCTAGAACACAATTACGCGCTAATTTAGGTTGGGCAAAACGTACTTTTGTGGGAGAGGATGCTAACGAAAATGGCGTGCTTGATTCTGGTGAAGACCTGAACAATAATGGCGTGTTAGACCGATACATTTTACCCGAACCACCACCACCACCAAAAGCTCGCTTTGAAGCCCAAAACAACAAAGTGGTTATCTATTGGAATCGCCTTTCAGAAGATGCCATTGATCCTATCACCAAAATCCAAGATTTTGAAGGGTACCGTATCTATCGCACCAAGCCCGGAGACGATTTGAGTCTGAATTTGCTTTCTAAAGCCAGTTTACTGGCGCAATGGGACCGTCAAGGCAATGCTGTTGGCTTTAACAATGGATTTGACGCCATCAGGCTAAACAATCCAATCACTTTCCCGGAGGATACCACCAAATATTGGTACAAATACGAAGTAGGTGACGTGCTAAATGGTTGGCAGTACCTGTATATTTTGACCGCTTTCGACGAAGGAGACCCTGACATTGGCTTAGAGTCTTTGGAATCTTCACGTATTCAAAACGCATTCCGTTTGTTTTCTGGCACAGAAGCTGGTGAGATGAGTAAAAATCGTAAGCCAGGCGTTTACCCAAACCCATATCGGTTGAATGCGGCTTGGGATGGCACCACCAGTCGTTCTAAAAAAATGATCTTTTATAACTTACCTGCTCGTGCCGAAATTCGCATTTATACCATCGGTGGAGACATCGTTGCCACCCTCTTACATGATGCAGGTAGTGACTTTAACGGAAGCACCATAGGATGGTACGATAACTTTGGCGGTGACCCCAACCAAACTACCATTGCAGGTGGTGAGCACGCTTGGGATGTGCTATCGGATGATAAACAAAATCTTGCCAGCGGGTTATACTTATTTTCAGTGAAAGACCTAAGGACCAACGATATTCAAACCGGCAAATTTGCCATCATCAAATAGCCTCGACTACGCAAAGCTTAAACGGGTGCTTCTCTTTTAAGAAAAGCACCCGTTTTATTTAGGCTGCTTGTGCGTTTTTCTTACCCAAGAATACCAAATCGGTACCGACCACTTCGGTGGTAAATCGACGGTTACCGTCCTTGTCATTGAATACGCGGGTGGTAAGTTTACCTTCAATGGCAATTTCAGAACCTTTCACCAAATATTTTTCAGCGAGGCCTGCCAATTTACCCCAACACACAATTTGATGCCATTGGGTTTCTGTTACCTTCTCCCCTTTATCGTTGAGATAGGTTTCATTAGTAGCTAAACTAAAATTCGCGACTTTTTTAGTGTCGCTGATGTCGCGGACCTCTGGATCCTTGCCCAGGTTGCCAATCAGGCGCACCTGATTTCTCATGTTGCTCATAATTTTGATTTTTTAGGTTTAAAAAAGATACATACGAAGCTTTTTCGTAAAACAAAGCTGCATACGGAATATTTGTTAGTCGTAATTTAAACACTTGAATACGTTTGCTAAACGTTTGCTAAACGTTTGCCAACGGATTGCCGACTTGTTTAACTTAAACGAACATACGATGGACCAAAAAATTTGTTTCGAATGCGGTACCGTAATGAGAGGACGCCGCGACAAGAAATTCTGTGACGACAGTTGCAGAAATGCCCATTACAATCGACAGCACAGCGATGAAGTATACATCATTCGCAACATCCACAACTTACTTAGGCGAAACAGAAGGATTCTAGAAGCTTTATTGCCAAGTCACCGACAAAAAGCCAAAGTCACGCTTCAAAAACTACTAGCTAATGGCTTTTCTTTGAAGTACCACACCCATGTAGAGCTCACACGACTCGGAAATCCTCGATATTTCTGTTATGAATACGGGTATCAGAAGGTGAATGATGAAATTATTATCTTCAAAAAGGAGTTGAAATCTGTAGCCTAGGGATTATGTAGGTGCAAAATATCACACCATTTTTTTACTCTATTGTAAAAAATGCGTTTAGATTGTATATTTGCACCTCGTTAGAAACGCCAGTAATGGTAATTTAATAAAATGGTGATTGTAGCTCAGTTGGTTAGAGCGCTAGTTTGTGGCACTAGAGGTCGCCGGTTCGAACCCGGTCTTTCACCCATGTTCAAAAGCCGACTTTAGAGTCGGCTTTTTTTATGCTTTAGTGCGCAGTTCATGCCATTTATTTTTGAGCAGGACAAAATCACCGGCTTGAGGCAAAATACTCCTAATCACGCCAATATTTCCACGAGAGAAGAGCACGGCTGCAAAAAGCCACGCGGAGATATAGGCCACTGATTGTCCTGCCGCTGCCCCCACAACCTCCCAGCGAGCAATCACAGCTGGTAAAATGATGGCCACCAGAACTAGAGTGAAAGCAGATATTAAGGCGTTCAGTTGGTAATTACCTTTTCCAGCAAAATAATGCGTAAGAATATTGGATGCTGCCAAGGCTAAAATTCCTGGAGCCATCCAAAAGAGCAAAGTTCGAATACCATGAAATTCTGTGCCTAACAACCAGCCAAACCATGCATCTGGTATTAACAGCAAAGGAATCATGCCAAAAAGCGTAAGCCAAATGGTAACTCTACTCCATGTAGCTGTAAGCTGCTTTTGCTCTTGATCATGGCTGCTGTTAGCAATTTCGCTTAATTGAACCAAAGAAATGGAACGGCTTACTATCCACAATGCTTCCGCTAGAGAAACCGCCACCCCATAAACACCAACTGCTTCAGCTCCCATTTGAGCTTCGAGCAGGTAATAGGAAATTCGATAACTGAATAACTGCGCAATATTGGCCGTTTGTATCCAAAATCCATTACCAAAAATGGCTTTCCAGACCCCTTGCTCCTGCGTTTGAGCTTTTTGAGGCCAGTGCTTCATCACCAAGAAAGAAGTTAACAGCAGCAAGCCGGCATTCGAAACGAGCAACACGTATACAAAAAGTTCTAGGTTACGCTCATTTCCGCAAACCAGAAAGGATATTAACAATAGTAGCTGCAACGAACCAAAACCGATGCCAATACGATTGTCTAATTCAATTTTTCTGAGCGCCAAAAGCATGTATCTGTTTACATTAGCCGCGTTAAAAAGCAGTAATAGCAGCATCCATGTGAAAATACTAAGTCCTTGAAACTGTCCTGCCACCTGCAGTACAGGAATCGTCACCAAGCTTACCAAAAGCATCCATCCTAAGGAAATGCGGTACAAATGACCGGGGGCAAACCGTGGTACTAAGTACAAAAGTGCAGCGCCGCCAGCTAATCCAACGGCATGTAGCGACAAATTCATACTAGCGACCAGAAGACTGATTTCACCACGTACCTCAGCTCCTAGGTAGCGGGCAGTAACCAGCACCAAGAGTAGGTTCAACACCGCGTTGATACCTCTAGAAACCAAAGTGTGAACTACCCTAAGAAGCATTTAAAACGCGATTAATGTACTTCTTTAAAGCATTTGCGACTGCCATTTCTCCATAAGCGGCCTCTAAAGCTGGGAAATCGACTTTACGGGGCGCATTTCTGGATTCCCATACAGTCTCCATTTTTTCACACCACTCAGCCGCATCTGCTTGCCTCACCCACGCTATTGTGCCAAAAGTCTCGTGTGCTCGCACTGCCGGCAATAAAGCGGAAATTACAGCACAACCACAGGCCATTGCCTCTGGCACAACAATCGAGAAAGTCTCATAACTACTTGCCAGCAAAAGGGCTGATGCCTGACCATATAATACGGCTAAGGAAGTGGGTTCTTGTGCCCCCAACATCGAAACTCCATCCCAAGGACCAGTAAATTTCTTTTTTGCTTCCGCGGGAATAAATGCACCCGCCACAATAAACTGAGCTTCTGGATATCGGCTTTTAAATAAACTAAAGGCTTCCAACAATAAACCTAGATTTTTAACCTGAGCCAAATTGCTCACGTGCAAAAACAAAGGTGTTTCAGAACGCTTGCGTTGAGGCTCCAACCGATAAAGGTTTGTATCAACCACATTTGGAATCACCGCATAGTGGTTTGGGAGGCCTTGCTGCAGCATGGCTTGCTTCAAATGTTCCGAAACGGTAAACACCTGCTCGGCCCTATCGATGATCATGCGGGTAATATATCGTCTCCAAAATCCTTTAAAACCTGCTGCTTCTGGTAAATAGCCAGACCAATGCTCCATCACCACATAGGGTATATTGAACAAAACATGAAATTTTAACGCCATCCAGCCTGCCTTCCAGACTACTTGTAAAAATAGCAAATCAGGTTTTCCAGCCTGCTTAACATACGATCGGTATGCACGCCAAATTGCCCAGCTGTACCGAATGCCTTGTAGAGGCGGGAAATTCCCCTCTTTGTAATAGACTATGTGATGTTGGATGCCAGCTGTTTCGAAGCTTTTAAAGGCTGCTGAGGTTGCTACAGCAGGAACGGCAGCTATCAAGCCCAGCCGAAAAACATCCAAACTGGCTAAAGACTCCATTTGCCGGATGATGAATAAACCATTGAGCGAGCCGGCATTTTCGGGATACCAGCTGCTAAGCACAAGTACATGTTTTTTATTCGGCATCGAAATTGAGGTTGTAAAGACCTAAAACTACTGCAAATCGACTAATTTTGAAGCATCATCCTCACAAAGCCATTTTGCTAAAAGCCATTTTCCTTCTGCTTCTGCTCCTAAGCTCCTACATATCAGCCGTTTTAGGTCAGGGTAAAAGCACCATCGACATTGAACAGGCCGCAGAATTAACTTATGAAGAAACAGGTGGCGAGCGTGTTAGGCGTTTGGTGGGCAACGTTATCCTCAAGCAAGAAGACGTGCGGCTTTATTGCGATAGTGCAATTTTATATGGAGATTCAAAACTAGCCAAGGCATATGGCAATGTGCGTATTGTGCAAGAGGGTAAATTTAACGCCCGATCAAAATACCTCGAGTACAACGGAGCCACCAAGGATGCCCTGTTGCGCAGGGATGTGTTTTTGACGGATGGGGAGATGACTTTGAGCACCGAGGAGCTGTTTTACAACACCCAAACCAAAATTTCTCGTTATGTAGTGGGTGCAGTCATTACCAACGAGGAGGCCACGCTGAAAAGTCTGCGGGGCACCTACAACAGCATCACAAAGCAGTTTTATTTTAAAACAAGGGTGAGTCTTAAACATCCAGATTTTAACCTAGCAGCGGACACCCTACACTACAACAACCTCACGGAGCAGGTCGATTTTTTTGGTCCAACCGATATTTTCTCCAAAAGAACCACCACCTATACCGAAGGCGGTTGGTACAGGAGCAAGAGCAAAGAATCGTATTTGACTCAAAACGGGCAGGTGATGATCGACTCGCAGCAATTCATACGCGCCGATACCATATATTATAACGAAACCCAAGAGCTTGGCTATTGTCGCGGAGCGGTGCAGATGATCGATACGGTGGAAAGAACCGAAATTCGCGGTGGTTATACCCGATTCAATCGCAAGGAAGGCTGGAATTGGGTTTACGACTACCCTATTTTAGCCAATTTTGGAGATGCTGACACGCTTTACCTCACTGCCGACACCATCTACCAATATAAGCAAGGCGATAGTGTTAGTGTATTACGTGCCTGGAACCATGCGGTAATTGACCGCGCCGAATTGTTAGTGAGCTGCGACTCGCTTACCTATGAAGAGGCCGACTCTGTTTTTCGCATGTTCACCGCGCCAGTGATTTGGTCGGACGAGTTTCAAATTACCGCCGAATACATGGAGCTGTTCACCAAAGGCAAAGAATTTGACCGTTTAGAGATGTATCGAGAAGGATTTTTGGTAAAGGCAGAAGACAGCGTGCACTTTAGCCAAATCAAAGGCAAGGACATCACTGCTTATTTTGAAGGCCGCCAAATGAGCCGTATGGATGTAAAAGGCAATGGAGAGAGCATTTATTACGAGAAGCGTGAAGACAGTTCTTTTGTGGGTGCTAACAAAATCGAATCGAGCAACATTACCTTTATCATGGAAGACAGCCGGCCGGTGGAAATTACTTTCTACGTAAAACCAGTGGCCGTATTGCACCCCATTGATAAGGTAGACCCCTATGCTTTCCGGCTCAAGGGATTCATTTGGGCCATTGAACGCAAAGAAAACGCCATCAACCAAATGACGATGGCGTTTGAATGCAGTCCAGAAAGAGGCCTGTACGAATTTATTTGGCCACAACCTCCAATTGTTGAGTCACCAGCTTCAGTAGCGCCGCTTCCTTTGCTTGTGCTGCCGCAAGAATAGTTGTAGCTTCTTCAAGGGTGGCAGCAGCGAAAGTTTGGTCTTTAAATCCGCTCAAGTTCACCTTCACATTAAGCCAAGCCCCGTACACGGCAGTTCGTACGCACAGAGCACCTACTGCTGCATCGGTAATAGAATTTGGATTGCCCTTTTCGATCATGGCTTCGATGATTTCAAAGCCTTTAAAGGCTAACCGCATGGTTTGCAGCGGCACCTCAATGGCAATTTTGGTGGCTTGTTGAATGGCTTGGGTGCGGACCTTCTTCTCTACATCTGAATTTTTTGGAAGCGCAAAGGCATTCATGATAGCGTCGAATGCCCTCGTATCCTCATCTACCTTGTATAAAAGTGCTTCTTTAAGTTGCTGAGCGCGTAAGGCGACGTCGCTAAAGTAAGTGGTTTGTTCCTCCCAGCCACGTTTAGCGGCCGATAAATTGGCTACCATAGCAGCGAGAGAAACACCCAAAACACCTGCATAAGCGGCTATACTGCCTCCTCCTGGCGCTGGCGATTCACTCGCTGTTTCGTTTGCGAAGGCTTTCAAATCCATGCGCACCAACCGATCGAGGCCAGAAGGCGCAATGAGGTATTCGATTATTTTTTTCTTGGGTTCAAAAACACCAAGCTCGTTTAAACCCAAGCTGCGAATGGCAGTTTCGATGAGTTCTTCTTCCGAAACACCTTCGGAACGTCCCATGGTGGACAAATAATGACTACCCGCTTCTAACATACAACGGAGAGGAATAAGTCCTACCAGCTCCGAACCCGTTACCCGTATCCCACGTTCTTGGGCGGCACGAACCACTTCATCAAAGGCCCTGTGCACCGAGGTAAGGTTAATATTGGTAAGATTCATCGAAATTTGGGCAAAACCATATTCCTCAATGTACCAACCTACGGCTTTCACTGACTTTAAAGTGCCGGGTATGCGTACGGGCTCGCCCTTTTCGTCGTTCACAACCGCTCCTAAAACTGGGTGACCGTCTCGTTTGATTCTGCCTGCCTCCCGCACATCAAAGGCAATTGCGTTGGCAAGACGAGTAGATTTAGTATTGAGGTTGATGTTGTAGGCGACTAGGAAGTCACGGGCACCAATGACCGTAGCACCCGACTGGGCGTTAAAGGTGGCTTGACCAAAATCAGGTTGCCAATTTGGATCCTGCAGCTTGGTGGACAAACCTTCGTACTCACCGGCTCGGATGGTAGCGAGATTGCGGCGCTCCGGCTTGCTTGCGGCGCTTTCGTAAAGAAAAACAGGGATGTTTATCGTTTCACCAACCCTTTTGGCCAGCATTTTGGCAAATTCAACCGTTTCTTCCATGCTGATGTTGGCCACTGGAATAAGCGGACATACGTCTGTAGCTCCCATACGGGCGTGCTCGCCGTTGTGCTGACGCATGTCGATGATTTCGCCGGCCTTTTTGATGGCTAAAAAAGCAGCTTCGATCACTTGTTCCGGCTCTCCAACAAAAGTAACAACGGTGCGGTTGGTTGCTTTACCCGAGTCTACATCGAGCAATCGAACGCCTTCAACGCTTTCGATTTGATCGGTTATTTGTTTGATGATGTTTAAGTCGCGGCCCTCAGAGAAGTTCGGGACGCATTCGATGAGTTGCTTCATGAAACAAAGATACATATTCAACAATTCGAGATGACGTGTCTGGCTGCTCCCCTTAAATAAAACATCTTAATAACATCAAAATAGCAGCCACTTACTATTTTTAGGTCATGAAAAAGCTACTCCTGATCACCCTCGGCATTTTATTTTTTGAATTTGGTTTTGCACAATTGCGATCTGGTCCTATGCTTGGCTATGCCGAACACCGAGAAGTAGCCATTTGGCTGCAAACACAAAAGCAAGATGCCGTGCAGCTTGAATTTCGTTTAAAAGGCATTGAAAAATGGAAGAACGCGGGCACCAAGCTGACCAGAGCTAGCGAAGCATACACCGCACACTATGTTTTGGGCAACCTTGAACCTGGTAGCACTTACGAATACCGCTTCTTAGTGACCACCAAAATGCATGGAAAAGAAACGCCCTTCGAATTTAAAACCCAAGCATTGTGGCAATGGCGGGAAGAACCTCCTGCTTTTAAAATAGCCTTGGGGAGCTGTAATTACGTAAGCGAAGCCGCTTATGACCGGCCGGGCGAGTCCTATGGTGGCGACTACCAGATTTTTGAAAAAATGGCTGATGCCAAACCCGATATGATGTTGTGGCTGGGCGACAACACCTATCTGCGCGAGGTAGACTGGAGCAGTCGCTCCGGCATTGTTCATCGATACAATCATACCCGCCAACTGCCCGAAATGCAGCGATTGTTGGCTGTTTGTCCGAATTACGCCATTTGGGACGACCATGACTTTGGTCCAAACGACGCCAATGGCAGCTGGGTACACAAGCGGCAGAGTCTCGACATCTTTAAGCTCTTTTGGGCCAACAACGGCTACGGTCTGCCCGAACTTGAGGGTACTACTGGTGCATTCCGTTTCAACGACTTAGATTTTATTTTGCTGGATAACCGCTACCACCGCAGTTCGGAGCGGCTCAAAGACAGCTGTGCGCGCCAAATGCTTGGTGAAGCACAAATCGATTGGCTTATCAATGCGCTTAAATTCAGCACTGCTAGTTTCAAAATCGTGGCGGTAGGCAGTCAAGTGCTTAACAGCGAAGCCTTGTACGAAAACTACGCCCAATTCCCTTGCGAAAGGCAGCGATTACTCGACCGCATTGCGGCAGAAGAAATCAAAAACGTGATTTTTGCCACCGGAGATCGACATCACAGTGAAATCAGCAGGGTAGAGCAGGAAGGCATCGTGATGTACGATATCACCGCCTCACCCCTTACCAGCAAAGCAGGAAACAGTCGCGTTGACGAAAATAACCGCCATCGTGTAGCAGGCAGTTTGATTTTGCAGCGCAACTACACTACCTTAGAAGTAAGCGGCACCAGAAAGGCGAGACAGTTGTTACTTCGGAATTTTGATAGCAGCGGACAAGAGATCTTTAGCTACACCATCCCGCAGCAGCCCTAAATTTTGTAACTTTCGGGCATGAAATTAAAGGCTTGGCAGGTAAAATGGATGCTGCGTATCTTTCCTGCACTTTTGTTTAGCAGGGTTTGGGTAAAGTACGTGAGTGCCGACTTCAAAAGCTGCACTGTAAGTGTAAAGCCTTCCCTTTTAAACCGAAATTTGCAACGCACCATTTTTGGAGGTACTATTTTCAGTGCTTTCGACCCTTGGTTTGCTTTGATGTTTTGGCAAATTTTTGCGCATCGCGGCCAAAAGTTAGAGGCCTGGCTTAAAAGCGCGGAGATTGATTACAAAAAACCTGCTGCCAGTCGCTTAACAATTCACTTTAACATCAGCGAAGTCGATATTGCAGAAGCAGAAGCCGCCTTGGCAACGACAGGTCGCTTTCAAAAGTGGATGAAGGCAGAAGCCATTAATACCGATGGCGTGATTTGCGCAGAAGCGCGGTTATTGGTCTATATTCGGAATTACAAAGGCAATTCTGCAAATTTTTAAAACCTTACTATTCTGATTATTACGTCATTTTTTCAGGTTTAAAAAATCAATGTTTAAACTTCGATGTTAAAACTTTATATTTGCAGCATAAATCTATAACAAAATGAAAAAAATCTTAACCGTTGGTGCCTTGGTAGCAGCTGCCACCCTCCTTTCTTTCAAACCAGCATCTGATAAAGCGCCTGCAACAGCTGCCGGTACTTGGTCGGTTGATGCCGTTCACTCGAACGTGAAATTTACCGTGACGCACCTTGTAATTTCAGAGGTAGATGGCGCCTTTAAAATATTTGATGGCAGCATGACCTCAGAAAAAGAAGACTTCAGCGATGCCAAAATTAGTTTCACCATTGATGTTGCAACCATCAACACCGACAACGAAATGCGCGACAACCATTTGAAGGGCGACGATTTTTTTAATGCTGATAAATTCCGCAAAATGAACTTCGAAAGCACTAGCTTCAAGAATATAAGCGGCAACAAATACGAGCTCAAAGGAAATTTGACCATCCGTGACGTAACCAAGCCAATTACTTTCCAAGTAACATATGGTGGTACCGTAAAAGACCCTTATGGCAACGTAAAAGCAGGTTTTAAGGCTAAAGGCTCCATAAATCGCTTTAACTATGGCCTCAAGTGGAACAGTGTAACGGAAGCCGGTGGCGCAGTGGTTAGCCAGGATGTACAAATCCTTTGCAATATTCAAATGGTGAAAAAAGGATAATTACAATTTCATTTAATTTAGCGTCGCGTTTATAATTTGTTGTAAGCGCGACGTATTTTTGTTTCGATGGGCATACAAGAAGCTATTAAACAACGAAAAGCGTTCAGGAATGACTACCAAATGGTGGCGGTCAATATTCTGTACACCTACAACTGGCTCACCGAAAGCTTGAAGCAATTGGTGGAGCCTTACGACATCACCATGCAGCAATACAATGTTTTGCGCATTTTACGTGGAAACCATCCCGAGCCCCTTTCCACCCTAGAAATTCGCCATCGGATGCTCGACAAGATGTCGGATGTGAGTCGCATTGTGGACCGCATGATCGCAAAGGACTTGGCATCCAAGGGCGTTTGTCCAACCGACAAACGTTTGGTAGACGTACAAATCACCTCAAAAGGCATTTCCTTGCTTAAAAAGCTCAAAAAGCTAGAAAGCGAAATGGATCAACAGCTTACGGGCTTAACACCTGAAGAAGCCAAGCAACTCAGTTTGCTTTTAGATAAATTACGGGGTTAATCCCGCCATTGATGCTGCAAATGCAGGGCTTTTAGTAACTTGCGGCATGTCGAAACATCACCCCCAAACCAGCATCATTGATGGTTTTTATGACCCATCAGACTACCATGGCGCCGTTAAAATGCCGCTGCATCACAGCTCCACCTACACTTTTGAATCGGCAGAACAAGCTGCACGTTTTTTCGAAGTTTCGCAGGGCAAGCGTGCGCCAGAAGCAGGACAGCCTGGTTTTATTTATAGTCGACTCAACACCCCCAACCTACAATTAGCCGAGCATCGCCTCACCATTTACGATGGTGGCGAAGCAGCAGCACTTTTTGAAAGCGGCATGGCGGCCATCAGTGCCACGGCCATGGCCTTGCTGCAACCAGGCGATGTGATTTTGCACAGCGAACCCCTTTACGGTGGTACAGATCATTTTTTTAGGGGTATTCTCGCCCATTGGGGAGTTACACTGATGAGTTACGCACCAGCTGAAAAAGCCAGCGATATCCTTGCTAGGCTCGATAAAAGTGGAAATAGCGTGCGCATCGCCATGTTGTATGTAGAAACGCCTAGCAATCCCCTCAACACCCTCATTGATTTTGAGGTGGTGCTTGAGGTGCGTAACCACATTCGAGCAGCTGGCGGCGCTGCCGTGGTGGTGGCAGATAACACCTATTTAGGACCAGTTTTTCAACAACCCCTGAAGCTTGGCGCGGATGTAGTGGTGTACTCAGGCACCAAATACATTGGTGGTCACAGCGATTTACTCGCAGGTGTTGCCATTGGAAGCAACGTCCTTATCCAAAAAATTAAAAAAATCAGGAACAGCCTGGGTAACATGGCAGGTCCACACACCGCTTGGCTCCTCACCCGAAGTCTCGAAACCCTCGATTTACGCATGCGTGCAGCCGAAGCCAATGCCCGGGCCATTTTAAGCTACCTCGAAAGCCATCCCAAAATTGAACAGCTGCATTATCCCGGTTACAAGCGCCAAGAGGCCATTTATGCACGGCAATGCAGTGGCTCTGGTGCCACCATAGGCTTTGAGCTTAAGGGAGGACAAATGGCTGCTTTCGAGTTTTTAAACAACATTGAGCTCATTAAATTGGCTGTGAGTTTGGGAGGCACAGAAAGTTTGGCCACGCACCCACCCACTACAACGCACAGCAACGTAGAAGAATCGATTCGCTTGACTTATGGTATTCGTCCCGGCCTCATTCGCTTATCCGTTGGCATAGAACATATTACCGATTTGATAGCAGATATCGAACAAGCTTTAAAAAAGGTTACCGCAGGTTAGCTGCTAACCTTTTTTAAAGTTTAGACCTTTCAAGAAGTTTCCGGCAGACTTACGGCTTCATTAACACGGCACCGAACAGCACATCACCACCTTCTGCCGAAGCTTGAAAGTACTGTTGCTCCATGAGTTTTAGTCCATGTTTCTCTACCAAAGTTGCCACTACTTCTTCGTTTTCTTGCTTATACACCGAGCAAGTGAGATAAACTAATCGTCCGCCTGGCTTAATGGATGGAATGAGATTGGAAGTTATGGCTATTTGGCGGTCAGAAAAGGCTGAAATATTGAACTGCCGCTGGCTGATGAGCATTTCGGGTGTAGCGCTCCAAGTGCCAGAGCCGGAACAAGGTACATCGGCCAGCACTACGTCGAACTGCTGTGGAAAGCTGCCGGCATTGGCCAATGGCTGAGGCTGGGTGAAATCGGCTTGCGTGCGACTGTACGAGCGAATACCGGCGCGCTTGAAGCGTTCGTGTAATCTGGTTAGAGCCTCTTCTCGGATGTCGCTTACAAACAAGCGTACATCTGACAACTGATCAAGCAGCATCAAACTTTTTCCCCCTGAGCCAGCGCAGGCATCCAACCAGCTTTCGCCCTTTTGGGGATGGAAAAGCGCGGCCGTCATTTGCGACGCCAGATCTTGCACCTCAATGGCACCACTCTGCCAGTGCTGTAGTTGGTCGAGTTTGGTGGCTGGGGCAAAGGCAATGGCGGTAGGCAGCAATTCGTGCTGCTTGTGTTTGACACCTTTGGTTTCGAGCTCCTTCAAGAAGGCTTGCAAGGCACGTGCTTTAACCCGAATCCAGGTAATGGGATGCGTGAGGTGAGCATCGTAAAACACCTGTAAATCAATGGCTGAACTCACTTGCTCAGACCGTGGGAAGAAATTCGACCAATCGGCCACAAATCCTTGTGGATCGAGCCAACTGAGCTTACTGTTTAAGTCGGTTAAATCTGGCAACGGTTTGCCCGTAATCTGCTTTGTCCAGTGGTGTACAAAGTCGGTCACAGCCGGATCGCACAGCAATTGCCCCAGCCAAACCTGTTGTTTCAAATCGGCGGTAGGAAAAAGTTGTTTCACGCGAATAGCGTCGTATAGGAGGCTGCTAACCTCTCGGCGATCGCGACTCCCCATCTTCGGAAACTTTTTGAGATGGGATTTGATAAAGACATTCAAGTCTTTATCGGGTTGATAAGCTTGCAGCGCCTGCAAAGCTTGTTTCATGCGCACTTCTGCAATCATGGAAGGAGGTTAAATGTGTAATTTTCGAATTGAATGAGTCGGACGGCTTGATTTTGAAGCCAGTTTTCATCAGTAGCCACAAACTCAAAGTCGGTGGTACTGAAGCTGTAATTTTTAAAAGGATCAACCTGCTGGAGTAGCAAGCGGCCGAAATACATGCCATGGTCGAAGCCTTTATAGACTGGAGCCGTGGCTTCACCAGCAAAGTGGGTCATGTATTGTGAGCGCACATAATTGCCTAATGAACTACTTTCGAGGCGATATTCACTTTGGGTGAGTATGGTTTTGCTTGATTCAAGGTAATCGGCTTGTAAAGTGGCAAAACGGTCCCAATTGGGTAAACCAGCCACTTGGATGTCAAATTCCTCATTCAGTTCGTGTAAAACGCGCATGATGTTGGTAACATAACGCTCGTTGGGAGAACAGAGATAAATACGATTTGCCACGCTGTCCTGAAGCTGCTCTCGCCAAAAATCAAGGTCAAATCGATCGGTTTGCAACATTTGAGCAGTGGGCATGTCTTCTCGTAAAAAAGCTTCAGCGATAGCTGTTTCTATTTCGGTGCCCTGGTGCACAACAAAAACCGGACCTTTGCTTTTCTCCCAAAATTTAGCCAAACGTGCCATGTGGTCGGGCATCGAAGGATTGGTATTGTAGTTATGCGCGCTATCGTACACCTCAAAATTACCTTTGTTGAAGGCTAAAACGAGTTGTTCCGCGGATATTAGTTGTTCTAGCTCCTGATTAGAGCCTATGGTTATTTGGACTTCGGCTCTAAAACCCGTTCTAAATAGACTGTCAAACGCAATCATGATGCCTGCCATGGCATCCAAGGCCGCGTCCGACAATTGCACATTGCCCTGCAGATCGCGGGTCACTGGAAAAAAAAGACCGACCCGGAAGGGATCGGCCGTAGGTGCCATGTTTCGAAGGTTTTCACCTTGGTTAGAGGCATCTTCGCGCATTTCTGGCGCACTAGTGGGTGGCTGAAAAGGAGGCGTAACTGGCTTTTTGGCTTTGCAACCTAACGTGAAGGCCAGCAATGCCACAAGTAGTAACCTACTCCCATTCGATGGTAGCCGGCGGTTTAGAACTGATGTCATATACAACACGATTGATTCCTTTTACTTTGTTAATGATTTCGTTTGATACCTTGGCTAAGAGCTCATAGGGTAAATGACACCAGTCGGCGGTCATGCCATCTAAGCTTTCTACAGCACGCAGGGCCACAACATGCTCATAAGTGCGTTCATCGCCCATTACACCCACACTTTGAATGGGCAAAAAGATTGTGCCAGCTTGCCATACTTTGTTGTAAAGACCTGCTTCGCGCAAATTTTCGATGAAAATGTCGTCGGCTTCTTGCAAGATACGTACTTTTTCGGGAGTGATATCGCCTAAAATGCGAATACCGAGTCCTGGACCTGGGAACGGGTGGCGACCAAGAATATCTTCGGGAATGCCTAAAGCCCTACCAACCTCACGTACTTCGTCTTTAAAGAGGGTTCTGAGCGGCTCCACCAGCTTTAATTTCATTTGATCAGGAAGTCCACCCACGTTGTGGTGCGATTTGATGGTAGCGGATGGCCCATTTACCGATATCGACTCAATTACGTCGGGATAAATGGTGCCTTGACCTAGCCAATTAACATTGCTGATGCGTTGCGCCTCACGGTCAAAAACCTCAATAAAGGTACGGCCAATGGCTTTACGCTTGGCCTCCGGCTCAGAAAGACCCTCTAAGGCTGTATAAAAATCGTTTTTGGCATCCACGCCAGTAACGTTTAGATCAAGTGCTTTGTAGATGTCGATTACTTTGCCAAACTCATCTTTGCGCAACAAACCGTTGTCTACAAAAATGCAATGCAAGTTTTTGCCGATGGCTTTGGCAATCAGGACTGCTGCTACCGAGGAATCTACCCCGCCGCTCAATCCCAATACCACTTGGTCATCTCCAATTTGTGCCTTCAGCCCTGCCACGGTACTTTCGATAAAGCTGCTGGGCGTCCAGTCTTGGGCACAACCGCAAATATCTACCAAAAAATTCTTCACCAACTGCTTGCCGTCGGTGCTGTGGGTGACCTCAGGATGGAACTGAATTCCGTAAACTGGCTTGTCGTTGAATTTGAAGGCTGCGTTAGTAACAGCGGAAGTACTGGCCAACAGACTGGCGTTGGTGGGGAGGATTTCGATGGTATCGCCGTGCGACATCCAAACTTGGCTGCCTAGGCTGATGCCCTTGAGGAGCGGATTGGCCTGTAAATGGCTGATGTTCGCGCGGCCATATTCTCTAATATTGCTTGGCATTACCCTGCCGCCGTACTGCTTGGAAAGCAATTGCGCACCGTAACAAACACCTAAAACCGGACAGCTATCCAAAATGGCGCTCAGATCGGGATTGGGCGAAGTGTTGTCGTGGGTACTGAACGGGCTGCCGGAAAGAATTACCCCTTTCACGTTTTCGTCCATCACCGGAATTTTATTAAAAGGATGAATTTCGCAGTAGACGTGTTGTTCGCGCACCCTTCGGGCAATTAATTGGGTGTATTGCGAGCCAAAATCGAGGATAATGATCTTTTGCATGCGCAAAAATACGATAATGACTAACATTGTGATATGAAGTCTGCCCTTTTCCTTGATCGCGATGGTGTAATTAACCACGACCCTGGTGATTACACTTGTTCGCCTGCCGATTTTGAGTTCAATCCTGGCATTTTTGACTTTTTGCAAAAAGCTTTGGCGCAGCACTATTTGCTTATAGTGGTAACCAACCAAGGCGGCATTGCGAAAGGGAAGTATAGTTTAGAAACTTTTTATTCCATAAACCAAAAAATGCTTTTTGGATTGGCTGCACAGGGCATAAATATTGCCGAAGTTTATTATTGCAGGCACCATCCAGACTACGGGAATTGCTTGTGTCGCAAGCCTGGTTCTTTGTTTTTTGAAAAGGCAGTGGCGCGTTTTGACATAGCTGTTGAAAGCAGTTTGATGATTGGCGACCGGGATCGCGATTTAGTGGCAGCTGCTGTTGTTGGTGTTCGGGGTATTTTGGTGGAAAGGAATAGCAACCTAAACGAACAAAACATCCTGTGAGCAGTCAGAAAGTAGCTTTCATCAGCGGAGCATCTAGAGGCATAGGTGCAGCTATTGCGCTGAAATTAGCAGCACATGGCTACAAACTGGCTTTATTAGCTCGAAATGGGGATGATTTACAAGCAGTAGCCGCTCAAACAGGCTTGGCACCTGACGAATGTTTGTGCTTGGTGGCAGATTTGCAGGTGCCTACCGACATAGAACAGGCCGTTGCACAGTGTTTGGCGTATTTTGGAAGTGTAGATGTACTAATAAACAATGCTGGTATTGGTCATTTTGGCCAGATTCAAGACCTCCGTCTTGACCAGTTGCAAGAGCAGCTGCAAGTAAATGTAGTAGCGAGCTGGATGCTTATTAAGGGGTTCCTGCCACAGATGGTGCAGCTAGGCAATGGACTCCTTATCAACATCTTATCGGACGCAGCACGCAGGCCTTTTGCGGGTGGTACGGCTTACTGTGCAAGCAAATTTGCGCAAGACGGCATGTTGAGAAGTTTACAAGAGGAGTTAAAAGATAGTTCAATCAAAATCAGCAACATATACCCCGGATTAGTAAATACTTACTTTAATAATAAAATGCCTCAAAGCAACCAAAGCAACAAGCTCGAACCCGAAGAGGTAGCTGCATTGGTTTGGGAAATCATTGCTGCTGGCGGGCTCCCGGCGGAGCGTTTTATCAGCCGTACACATTAAACTCTAATTAATTTTAAGCTTCTCGGGATCATAACTCCAAAAGGTAAATGGAAAGAGCGTAAATTGCCACAACCAATGATTATACGTCTCTTACTTTTTGTGATGGTGCTGATTGGAGCGGCCAATGCTCAAGCCCAAAAGCCAACGGTTTTTGTGTTTTTTGCGGAAAACTGTCCTATTTGCCAGTACTACACCCCGAAAATCCGAGATCTGCAATTGAAATTTGGTGACGAAGTGCGTTGGGTTGCGGTTTTTCCGAACAAACTATCGAGCGACACCTCTGCCATCAATTTTTTGTTGCGACACGACTTGGCAATGGTGATTCGCCTTGATCCCAAGCAGGTCTTTAGTCGGGTTTACGGCATCGAAGTAACGCCAGAGGTGGTGGTGAAAGATACCAAAGGGCACATGCGATATAAGGGTCGGATTGATGATTTTTACATTGCACCAGGCAAAAAGCGCAACAAAGCCACTACCAATGAACTGGAAATCGTACTGGAAAGACTTGTCAAAAAGCAAGAATTTAGCTTTTTTGAAACGCAGGCGGTGGGCTGTTTATTAAATACGGGTCTATAAGACTGTTTTCTTTCTGTTTTCCGATTCAATAAATCTTGTTAGGTTGAATCAGCTGTTTTTCATTACCTTAGGATCAAATTCCTTTGTATGAAATTCATGTTCAGTGCTTTTTTGTTCATAATTGGCATAGCGAGTGCTGCGGCTCAAAGTACGGTTACTTGGAGCGGACAAGTGGCTAACATTGTTTACCAGCATTGTACGCCCTGTCACCGTCCGGGCGAAATTGGCCCCATGCCTTTCACCAATTACCAAGAAACTTCCGCCTATGCCAGCATGATTGCCTTTACGGTACAAACAGGTTATATGCCCCCTTGGCAGCCCGATCCTGCATACAGTCCACTGCTCGACCAGCGTGTGATGAGTCCTCAAGAAATACAAACCATTGCAGATTGGGTGCAGCAAGGCGCCTTACGCGGTGATCCTGCCACGGAGCCTAGTGTGCCCAACTACCCCGTTGGCTCGCAGCTTGGCCAGCCCGATACGGTGATTTCGATGGCGCAATCCTACATACACCAAGGCAACAACCAAGACATGTACAGGGTGTTTGTGTTGCCTACCAACCTCAGTGAAACTAAAAAAATAAAAGCTATTGAGTTTCGGCCTGGCAACAAAAGTATTGTTCATCACGCCATTTTAGGGGTTGATCTCACCAACCAAGGCCGATTACGCGACAGTTTGGCTCCCGGCTACGGCTACACTCAGTTTTTTGGTTTTGGATTTACACCTACCGAAGACAATTGGTACGGCTGGGCGCCTGGAGCTTCGGCTAAGTATTTTCCCGCCAATATTGGCAAAAACCTACCCGCTGGAGCCGATATTTTGGTTCAGATGCATTATGCACCTACTTCTATTACGCAAAGCGACTCTAGTGGTATCAACCTTTTTTACGACCGCAGCAATCAGGTCACACGGTTAGAACAAGTCGCTGCCATCAGTCCCATGGACTTAATGAACGGTCCGTTTTTCATCCCAGCTAACACTGTAAAATTTTTTAAAGGACGCCAGCGGGTAACCACTGATATATCTGTTTTGAGCATTTTTCCACACAGTCACCTCATCGGAAAAGACTGGAAGGTATATGCTGTGAGACCAGGCAACGATACGGTGAACCTCATACACATTCCTGATTGGGATTTCAACTGGCAGGGCTTTTATTACTTCCCGCGTTTGATTAAACTGCCTACCAACAGCTGGATTTATGCCGAAGCCACTTTCGACAATCGCGCTAGTAATCCCAATAACCCCAATTCGCCTCCACAAAACATGAGTTGGGGCGAAAACACCACCGATGAAATGTACCTGTGCTATTTGGGATTTGTACCCTATCAAACAGGCGACGAAAACATCGCTTTGAGTCAGCATGACGCGCAAAACGTGCTCAAAATTACCAATAAGCTTTATCCTATTTTTCCAAATCCGGCAGCTGATAAGGTGAACATAGGCTTTCAGTTAAACCATGCTGGCAAGATTGCCATTCAAGTAACGGACCTACAAGGAAAACTGGTGCGGGATTTAGAAGGAGGTTACTTTGAACCTGGCCAGCACATCCTGCCATTTGATTGCAGCGGTTTGCCGAGCGGGCAATACCTCGTTCAACTCCAAACCAGCCAAGGAAATAGCACTCAGAAACTCATAAAGCATTAGAATAATAAATAAACTTAGTTTATTTATAGAAATACCGTCAATTCCATCAGCCAAGCCAGGCCAATGTGCAAGATGATGCCGCCCCAGATGCTTTTACTATAATAGGCGAAAACACCCAACAGCAACCCACCAAAAAAACTGCTGATTGTTTCGCCAAGGGGTTTGCCAAAGTGGATTGTGACATACAAGATGGTCATGGGTAAAATGGCTTTTGGTCCTAGAAAACGAGCAAATGCCAACACCAAAAAGCCCCTAAAAAGGTATTCTGTGGCGAAAAAATCGAGTGCATAGCTAACTTCAAAAGCCAAAATGCGCCCCAGTTGCTTGTTCCCTCCCTCTGGCCACATCTTTTCAAAGCGGGGATAATAATCCTTAAAATCGGCCTGGGTACTTGCCAACGCCACCACTGCTGCAGCTCCTAACAATAAAACAAAATAAGGTTGCACCTTGGCGCGTTTCAAACCGTGGAAAGCATCGAGTTTTTTCCGCGCCAATAGCCCAATAAGCAGTAACGGAAGCATTATGCTCAGGGCTTGAAACCACTGCGCAACTGTAAACCAGTAGAAATAATAGGTGTTTGGATCCCACCCAACGGCTCGGTCAGTGAGCCACTCAAAATGTCCTCGATAGGTCGATCTAAAGGCATAGGCTGCGAATCCCAGCAGCAGCCAAGGCAACCAAGTTTTCCAGCACGTAAACGCCATGCGATTCCTTGATATCCACCACAAGGGCAATCCCCAAATAATCAAGATGTACAGCCACTGGATCGTAAATTGGACCCAATAGCTGTATTTAATATCAAAAAGAAGCTTCTCAAAGCCAAAAGTGTATTCAGCAGCCGTAAGCAGGCAGATGAAAAGTACGGGCATGACGTAAGATCGACCATGCGGCTGCAACTCTTCTTGATAGTAGCGCTTGAGGTAGCCACCTAAGGTCTTCATCGGCGATTTTAATAGGCATCCTCTACCAACACGGTGCCGTCTTCCTCTATGCGTAACAAACGTACCTTGTGCAACTCGTTGGTGAGCAGTGGGTCGTATTTCGCCTTTACCTTGATGTAATTGTCGGTAAAGCCATACATGAAGGCTTCGTGTTGCTCGTGTTCAAATAGCACGGTGCGTACTTCTCCTAAGTGTTTTTCGTAAAAAGCACGGCGTTTTTTGTCGCTCAAAATCGTGAGCATCTTATTGCGTTCACTACGTTTGCCATTGGGCACCCGGCCTGTCATACGGACGGCCTTGGTATTGTCGCGTTCCGAATAAGTGAATACATGCAGGTAAGAAATGTCCAAATCATTTAAAAACGCATAAGTATCTTTAAAATCCTGATCCGTTTCGCCCGGGAAACCCACAATCACATCTACCCCGATACAACAATGCGGCATGGCAGTTTTAATGGTGGCCACGCGTGCGGCATAGAGGTCACGTAAATACCGCCTTTGCATCATTTTGAGGAGCCGATCAGAGCCAGACTGAAGGGGAATGTGAAAATGCGGCACAAAACGCTTAGAATCGGCTACAAATGCAATTATTTCGTCATGCAACAAGTTAGGCTCAATACTGCTGATTCGGAAACGAGCGATATCGTTGACCTCATCCAATGCTGTGATGAGCTCGTGAAATGTACCAAAAGGGCGACTGCGCTTATCGTCGCTAAGGCCATCGTAGCCAAAATCACCAATATTGACTCCTGTGAGTACTATTTCCTTGACCCCTTGGACTGCAATTTGGCGGGCATTGGCCACAATTTCAGGAATGGGTGTAGAGCGGCTGTGGCCACGCGCCAGCGGAATGGTGCAAAAGGTGCAGGAGTAATTGCAACCATCTTGTACCTTTAAAAATGAGCGGGTGCGGTCACCCACCGAATAACTCGACACAAAGCGATTTACTTCGTGGATGTCGCCAGCCAGCACCTTAGGCTGTTCGCGTTTTTTAAAATCGCCGAGGTGTTCTAGAAGATTGAATTTCTCGGCAGCGCCTAACACGACATCTACCCCAGGAATTTCGGCGATTTCGGCGGGTTTAAGCTGGGCATAGCAACCAATGATGGCAATATAAGCCGATGGTGAATGCTTCAGCGCCTGTTGCACAATCTTTTTGCATTTGCGATCGGCATGATCGGTTACCGAGCAGGTATTGATCACATAAACATCGGCGCCCTCGTTAAAATCGACCTTACGGAAGCCATTTTCAGTGAAAATGCGGCCAATGGCAGAGGTTTCGCTGTAGTTAAGCTTGCACCCGAGGGTATAAAAGGCTACGGTACGGGCTGCATCATCAGCAATTAAGGGCGCAGTCTCACGCACATGCTCCGCCTTGCTAGTCTGTACAAAGTCTTCCTGAAAGGTACCCATCCCCTATTTTTTGTTGAAAGACCTCAACCGAATGCCGGTGACTATTTTTTTGGTGTAATTCGGAAAATCGCCATCCATCATCCACTGATAATAGCCTGGCTCTTTGGCAAAAACCTCCTCCACGGTACGACCTTTATGCTTCCCGAAGTTAAATACCTCTTCATTTTTATCGTTCCAAACAATGCGGCCAGCTAAATCGACTGATTTATTGTTACGTGACGTAAATCGGTGCAAAAACTCCACATCGTTTTTAATATCCTCGTAGCGGTCTAGCTGACTAAGCAAAATTTCATAGGTGGCTGTTATGTCAGCTTCTGCACTGTGTGCGTTTTCGAGGTCCTTACCACAATAAAAACGGTAGGCGGCTTTTAAGTCCCGTGGCTCTTTTTTATGGAAGATGGTTTGTACGTCCACAAATTTGCGGTGTGTTATGTCAAAATCGACGTCCACTCGTAAAAACTCTTCTACAATGACTGGTAAATCGAAATAATTAGAATTGTAGCCTGCGAAATCGCAGTCACGCATGAAGTCATTGAGCTTGGGTGCAAATTCCCGAAAAGTGGGCATTTCCTTGATGTCCACCTCGTAAATGCCATGAATTTTGCTCGTTTCAGCTGGAATCGGCATTTCGGGATTGATGCGCTGGTGGAGCATTTGACTGGTGCCGTCGGGCATGGCCTTCAGCACGGCAATTTCTACAATGCGATCGGTAGCCTGATTGAGGCCTGTGGTTTCGAGGTCAAAAAAGGCGAGCGGACGCTTGAGGTTTAATAGCATGGTAAAACGTTAAAACGTAAAGATACGAAAGAGGGCGCGAAGACCGAAAAAAGGACGGGCTTAACTAAGTTGCTGGAGGTCAAAACCATCGAAAGTACCCGAGCTCATGAGCAACAAAATACCTTTTTTGGGTAAATTTAATAGCAACTCGTGGAGCTCTGTTTTTTGGGTAATCACTTGGAGATCGGGACGTGCAAAGCCCACCACGACTTCGGCAGGCGGAAAGGCATCGAGCTTTTTACTGGCGACCACTTCGGGACTGTAATACACCACCGCAAGCTCTACGCCATCCATGCTTCCTGCGTAATGTAACATAAACTCACGCTTTAAGCTAGAGAATGTATGTAGCTCTAATACAGCAGTTATTTTCTTGTCCGGAAACATCTCTTTAACCGCCTTCACAGTGGCATCTACTTTACTCGGCGCGTGTGCAAAGTCTCTGAATATCGTAAAATCCTTGCTCCGGTGGATACATTCCAAGCGCCGCGCAGTGCCTGGAAAAGAGGCGATTGCCTGGTAAAACTCTTCTTTTTTGATACCCGCTTCTTCTGTGATAAGACGAGCAGCGGCGACGTTTTCTATGTTATGCTTACCAAAAATCTGTAAAGGAATTTTGCCAAGGGAGGTCTTTAAAAAGAGGTAACCATCTTCCAAAACATAATCGGCGGCGTGGTAAGGCTTCAAAGTTAGTTTTCCTGCAAAGGGTGCCACGAGTTCCACCAAGTCGGCATCCCCATTGTAATATCCTAGTGTAGCTCCTGGCAACATACTTTCGGCCAATTTGCGGAACTGACTTAGGTACGACTCGTAGGTAGGAAATACGTTGATGTGGTCCCAGGCCACGCCCGAAATCACCGCGGCATGTGGTTGGTAGTGCAAAAACTTGGGTCGCAGGTCGAGTGGCGAAGTGAGGTACTCATCCCCTTCTATCACGATGATGGGTGCCGCTTCTGTGAGTCGCACCATGCGCTCAAAACCTGCCAACTGACTGCCGACCAGGTAGTCAAAATCCTTCTTATGAAAGCGCAGCACGTGCATTACCATGGCGGTAATGGTAGTTTTACCATGACTACCTGCGATAACGAGGCGTTTTTTATGTTTAGCATGCTCGTAAACATACTCTGGAAAGGAATAAATAGACAAACCCAGCGCTTGGGCCTGCAATAATTCGGGATTGTCGGCCCGGGCGTGCATCCCTAATATCACAGCTTGTAAGCCTGCGTGTATTTTTTCGGGAAACCAGCCTATTTCAGCTGGCAGCAGGCCTGCTACTTCCAATCTGGAGCGTGAAGGCTCCTGCAAAATATCATCAGAACCCGTAACGGTATGTCCTTGTGCGGCCAATTCGAGTGCCAAGTTGTGCATTACAGCACCACCGATGGCAATCAGATGTACATTCATCTGTGTGGGATTTAGTGAACGGTTGAATTTTCAAAAGAGGGTGCAATTTGAGAAAGGATTGCGAAAGGTTATCCACCAATTTCGTAAAGCAATAGATGGAGCAGGCTTACGTGCTCTTTTTAAGGAAAAGAAGGGAGAAAAATTCGAGAATAGCCTTAATTTATCTTAAAATAGCTTCATGAAACTTTACACTATTGATACAGGCCATTTTAAACTAGACGGCGGTGCCATGTTTGGCGTGGTACCCAAGGGTTTGTGGCAAAAGCACAACCCAGCCGATAGCAATAATATGTGTTCTTGGGCCATGCGTTGCTTATTGATTGAAGATGGAGATCGGTTGATTTTGATTGACAACGGCATGGGTGATAAGCAGGACGAGAAGTTTTTTGGTTATTACTTTTTACATGGCGAAAGTTCTCTACATAAAAGTTTGACTGCCCATGGATTTACCCCCAATGACATTACTGATGTGGTGCTTACGCATTTGCACTTTGACCATTGCGGTGGCTCGGTAAAGTGGAAAACCGACCGATCGGGCTTTGAATTGGTATTTCCGAATGCCAAATATTGGATACACGAGGACCAATACCAATGGGCCTACCCGCAGCCCAATGCGCGGGAAAAAGCTTCTTTCTTAAAGGAAAACATTCAACCAATTGTAGAAAGCGGTCATGCCATACTCCTTAAAGATGGCCAGCAAGCTGCTGGTCTCGATTTTTTGCGTGTAGACGGGCACACCGAGGGCATGATGTTGCCTTTGCTCGACTATCAAGGCCATAAAATTTTGTACTGTGCTGATTTGCTGCCATCGATCGCCCATTTGCCTCTGCCTTGGATCATGGCGTATGACATGCGCCCCTTGGAGACTTTGAAAGAAAAAACCAACATTTTGCAGCGTGCTGCCGCCGAAAACTGGCTGTTGTACTTTGAGCATGACCCGCAAATCGAGCTGTGTAGTTTGCTGCAAACTGACAAAGGCGTACGTGCCGATAAAATGCTTCTACTCGCCGACCTCTAACTTTATACTTCAGGCTTCCTTTCTTATCTCTTAAAACCTAAAACAAGACATTTGTGGCGAAAATTATACTCACAACGGTTATGTTTTGGGCTGGATTTACATTTGCGCAAATTCCAGGCAGTATGCCTACCAACGGCTTTGGTAGGCTATTACGACTTCAGCGGTACTATTTTAGATGCCAGCGGGAGTAATAACCGCCTTGCTCAAGTAAAAACTGCGGGTAATTCAGCCACCACCGACCGTTTTGGCACATCAAGTGGTGCCTTCTAATTGGCCAGTAAGGGCTATTTCACCAATTCTGCTCCTAGTTTTACTTTAAATCCGGCCCAACCCTTCACTTTTAGTCTTTGGCAACTTAGAACAGGCGACGCTATAGCATTTATAATCGGCAGCCATGCTGCAGGAAATTTCACCACCATCTTACAAAGCGGCTCTACCCGAGCCCAATTTGGTGCCAACAAGCAACAATCTGCTTGCAATTGGGCATCAGCGCCTGCTGTATCAAATTTGTAGGAGCATTTTGCATGCGTATATGAAGCGCCAGCCATGAAACTTTAAAAAACGGGACGTTAGTATCTTCCAATCCCTTTACACATACCGCTACCAACAGTGCTAATTTGCAATGGTGGATAGAGAGAGGCTTCGGACGACCCAACTTCACTGGAAAAATTGATGCTATTGGCATTTGGAACCGGGCCTAAGACAGCATCGAGGTACAATTGCTCTTTACTGGCTGCGGTGCGGTGATTGGCCAGTAACCAAATAATGTGCAGGTTCAGCGCAATTAAGATGTACGAGCTGGTATCAGCGGGCCGAGCAATACCGCCAGCCGTACTTGGCAAATGAATACTGGCAATGGATTTACGGCACTGAGCAATGGTATGCGATTTAGCGGTGTAAGCACGGATACCCTGCTCATCAATAGCGCGGATTTCGATCTCCGTCAAGCCGGTTTTAGATGCTTGGTCGCTGGAAGCTATTAAAAGCTTCAGCCAAGAAGTGCTGCCCAAAGTAGTTCCTTAACCAAGGCCGTTTCTTGAGACTGAAACTTCGATTTTTTTCACTCCAAGCCTTCCCCCTTCTCCAGCTACGCCCTATCTTCACAGCGCTAACATCCACGTCAGAATTCATCCTTCAAAATTTAATATTCCCATGACCATAGCAGTAGATTTCGATGGCGTTATTCACGCCTACAGCAAAGGCTGGAACGGCGGCGCCCTATATGACCCACCTGTGCCCGGCACCCGAGAAGCCATGCAAGCCTTGCGCGATAAAGGCTGGAAAATATACATTTTCAGTACCCGCAGCAACAAAATGTTCCGAAAAAAAGATGAAATTGATCAAGATGCGGCTATGAAAGCCTATTTAAACGAGCACGCTATTCCCTTTGACAAAATCTGGTCGTTTGGCAAACCCATGGCTGATATATACCTCGATGACCGCGCCATTGGCTTTCGAGGCAACTGGAAGGAGGCTCTAAACGATATCTCCAACTTTGTGCCTTGGACCAAGGAAGAAACCGAGGACTGATGGGGCGGCTTATTAAAAGTACGTTGAGAATAATGCGAGTGGATGCCTGCGTGAAGCCATCCTAAATGAAAGAAACATTGATCAATGTAGGGGAGATCAAAAATAGTGCTTGTTTTCTCGGAGTAACGGGCGTTATCATTTACGGAAACGATTTGCTTTCATACCAAGCTCATACATTAAATTGTGCCTCACGTATCAAAAAAGTGAATAACATTACGTGTCTTGCTGATAAAGAAACCTTACTGAAAAAGTACTTTGCAGTGGTAGTAGCTGATTCATTCAAACTTCGCGGTGAAAATTCTTTTGGACAGCTAAATAATCTGGATTCATTCGAGATTCTGCTCTCGTGTGGATTTTAGACTAGTGAAAACCGATACGCGACCAGCCTGATTACCTGCAATGAGCAAAACATTTGATAATGGACACTCAAGTGGGTGAAAAAGAATATTTCAGCTTTTCAGATCTGCAGGAAAAAGCTCTAATAGGGTTTATTTTGATTGTTTTGTTCCTACTTAAATGAAATAATTAGCTGAAAATCCATTTTCTCATGAATACTCCACGGGGATGGCCATGCTATTACTTTCAGCATTGATTAGCGCGAACAGTTACTCGGCACTAAGCTCTGCTAGTGACTTATCGCCTAAGATTTTGTGCTATACTAATTGCTTTTGGGTACTGATGAGGTGATTTGTTGTCATGCTTATTTCTTTCTGAAATAGTTCGAACTCGCAAATTCCGCCAAGAATAAACAAAAAACGATTCCCCTTGGCTAACACTTTGTTTAATACTCAGTTTTATACCAAGTTGGTTACCATTCTTGAACCTTTAAAGACGCATGTATATCAAACTTTTCTATGCTCGCGCTGTTATAAGCTCATGTTCGGACTATTCAAGAAAAAATCTAAGCAAGAGCAGCTGCAAGAACAGCACGCCAAATTGCTGAAAGAAGCCTTTGAGTTGAGCAAGGTCAATCGCAAGGCATCGGACCAAAAAACAGCCGAGGCCGCGCAAATAGAAGAGGAAATTGCCAAACTGCGCGCATAAAAAAAGCCAGCATCTCTATTGAATGCTGGCTTTATGTTTTCACACCGTGCTCAATACTTCCTAAAAGTCGACGATGATGCCTATGGTAGGTAGCCTGGTACCAGCGGTATTGCCAATTCGGTCGGCTTGATAGCGGGTTGGATCGTTCGGGTCAACTATCGCTTGTCCGCTTGTTGGATCAATTTTAGCTACCAAAAAGGACGGCAAGACGGTTTGCTGATTGAGCAAATTCTGTACATCAATATAAAAGTTAAAAGCCCACTTCTCGAAATTCCACTTTTTGTCTATGCGGATGTCGAGTTGCTGGGTTGGACCACCTCGAAGGGTATTGAGGTTAGCAAAGTCAAGCACAGGGCGCTGGTTAACGTCCCAAACATCTCTGCGTAAGGTTAAGTCGGCGTCAAAAGGCGTGATTGGCGCGCCGCCCACGTACCGGTAGCGAACGCCTAACTCCCAGTTTTTCTTAAATATTTTTCCGCCAGTAAGGGTAAAGATGTGTCGGTTGTCCCATGCAGAAGGAATAAATACACCTGCAGCGTCTTGAAACTCTGAGCGCACCCAGGTGTAGGAGAAAATACCGTAGAAGCCTTTATTCAATTTTTGTTGAGCAAGATACTCCAAGCCGTAAGAGCGGCCGTTGTTTGTGCTGGTCACCGGTGCATTGCCAATTACCCCAAAATCGCTTCCCACGTTGGCCAAACTCACCCCTTGGTCGATCAAAAATGGATACTGGAAATAGTTTTTGTAGAAACCCTCGATGGTACTGCGGAAGCTCTTCTTACCAAAATACTCAAAACCAGCTACGTAGTGGTCTACACCAATGTATTTAACGCCATTGTCGCGGTTTACCAAGTTCCCAGCGTTATCGCGGAAACCCAGCACGGTGTAAGCTGGCAGCTGATAATAGCGACCAATATTCATATTGAAGCTCCACTTAGGTGCGAAGTTGTATGAAAGCGAGAATCGCGGCGAAAACTGTTCCAACGGGTTTTGCATGCTTTCAGCAAAATTATTACCGTCTAAACGTAAACCAGCGCTTAACACCAAAATCTCACCAAATAAGCCCTTGGATACCTGACCAAAGAAGCCATAGCGTGTGAGAAAAATTTCGTTGCTAAAATTGCGATTCACGATAGCAGTGCCTACCAAATCATTTGTGTTGTTTTCGATAAAATAGCGCGCCCGGTCGATATTTACACCATAATTTATTTTCCAGCCTTCTGGGGTGCGAATGTTGTTTTCGTAGCGGAAGTGGTTTTCGCTTTCCTGACTCTTAAAATCTTGGAGCTTCAAGCTATCCTCGTTGTTATCCTGGTACTTATAACTTACATTGTTAAGCATGTTCCGGCTTAACACGAAGGTGTGGTAACCATTCTTCCTATACCGCTTGTACACCAAACCATTGGTATAATTCCACTGCGTATTCACGGGTAAATTGCCAAGAATATACCGTTGTTCTTTCACCTGCTGACTGTCCACTCCTGGATTCACAGCTGGGTCGAAGCTTAAGTTGAGGCCGGTATTGAGGGCAAATTGGTCGATGGCACCCAAGCCAACGAAATAAATCTCGTTCTGGTCGTCGATTTTGTATTTCACCTTGCCTTGAAAGCCATTAAAAGTGGGTAAAAAAGGCAATCCGATGGCATTGAATAGGAATTGGAGATAACTGCGACGCGCTGATACGATGTAAGAAATCTTCTCATTTATTGGGCCTTCAGCAATTAAACCAATGTCGCTAGCCCCAACAATTCCTCTGAAAGCGGCTTTGTCCGTACGTGGATCTTTTTGCTTAAACTCAAAAACGGAACTCAGGGTATTGCCGCGGTTCGAAGGAAAAGCACCTGAGTAAAAGTCTACCTCCCTAATCATATCCACGTTAATGATGCCCACTGGTCCACCCGAGCTTCCTTGGGTAGCAAAGTGATTAATTATTGGTACCTCTACCCCATCTAAATAAAAGCGGTTTTCGTTGGGTGCGCCACCGCGAATAATAATATCGTTGCGGAAACTCGCCCCACTTGAAACGCCTGGAAAGCTTTGTATGGCCCGCGAAATATCCCGGTTGCCACCCGGATTCCGTTGAATTTCAGCCGCGCCGATGGTACGCAGCGAGACTGGACTTTCTGCAGTACGGGTGAAGGGCGACGCTTGGATCTCGACCGCTTCTAGGCTGCGCGCGTCTTCTTCTATTTGCACATTCACAATGGCAGGACGGGAATTCACCACCTGAATCTCAAAAATAGTTTCTGTTTTAAAACCGAGATAACTTACTTGAAGGTTGTAAAAGCCCGGCTTAAGCTTGCCGATGCTGTATTTTCCATCGATGTCGGTAGTGGTACCAATGGTTGTATTTTGTATGACCACATTGGCGAAAGGAATACTTTCGTTAGAGTTTTTATTTTTTACAATACCCCGAATCTCCCCTGTTTGAGCCACAGCAAAAAAAGGAAAAAGCAGTAGCACCCATAAAAACTTACTTGCGTGCGTACAGGAGCCACCAAGGGGTGCCAGGTGCGTCGTGGTGTTCATAGTGATATCCAAAAAAGTAACAACTTATAAAGGCCCAAAGGTGATTTTTAGGCTGAGAACGGGCTTTGTATTTATTTTCTATTGCATGTGTGCCCCTGTGAGGCAGGTAAGTCCCAAAATAAAACAGCTGGAGCATGCTGAGGATAGATGGCAGGATGTAAAACAAAACCAAATTCATTTCTGGAATCCAAATTTTAGCAATGTTATGCAAAATAGCCATTCCTACAATTTGGTACCAACGCACATAGGTTTTTACAAATTTAAAAAACCAAAGCCAAAACGGCGGTGGACCATAATCCGGATCTTCGTTGGTGCCAGCATACCGGTGGTGTTCATGGTGCTTGGGCAACATGCGTTTCCAACTGTTGAGGGCAAAAAGGAACAAACAAAGACTTCCGATAAATTTATTGACAGCTTTGTTGGCAGATACCGTACCGTGCATGGCATCGTGTGCAGTTATAAAAAGCCCAGTAAATAAGTGTGTTTGTAACAAGATGAGGACTATCAAAATGGGGCTTAACCCCTGTACCTCGAACCGCAGGTTAAAAGTGAGCAGCCCACCCCACGTCAAAAGCAACGCGACAGCTATAATTACACCTTTTCCAGAGGCAATTTGCGCCTGAATGTAGGAGTAAGAAAGTACTTTATTGGTGTGCATGCTCAAAACTACTACATGTAACAGACTTGCATAGAATTTGTTCGTAACCGCGATGAAATATGTTTATCTGTATTGACTTACTTGAGCTTCGACGTAATGCGTTTACTCTCAGGCTTGGTAATCGGTAAAAAGTAATCTACAAAATCCCCCTGCTCATCTACCAAATACTTCTGGAAATTCCACCAAATGCGCGAAGACGATTTACCGTTGTACTCCTTTTCGGTCAACCACTTAAAGACAGGATGTTTATCGCTACCCTTGGTGGTGCCTTTTTCTAGCATAATGAACTCTACCCCATAATTCCGTTGGCAAAATGTACCAATTTCAGCGTTATTTCGTGGTTCTTGACCTTGAAAGTCATTCGTAGGAATTCCCACAATAACCAACTGCCCCTTAAACTCTTCGTGTAACTTTTGGAGACCTTCGAGTTGAGGGGTTAACCCACATTCGGTTGCGGTGTTCACCACCAATACTTTTTTGCCTTTAAATTCACTGAAATCTATCTCTTTGCCTTCTAATGTTTGGGCTTTGAGACTATAAAAATCGGGCTTGTTCAACATGCTTTTTTCGGGATTAGAAGTGCTTTGGGCGCTGCATCCCAACGTACTAGTGAAAATGAATAAAAGAAAAGTTAAGCGATACATCTCTTTAAAACCATTATCTGTCTTAAAAGTTCGTGAGAAGCTTATTTATTAAAGGTTTGATGTGCATTTTTGAGGCATGAAAGCGGTGTTCAGGTTTATTGGTAAATTATTGTTGTGGTGGTTCGGTATTACAATTGGCTTAACCCTTTTTTACCGTTTTGTGCCAGTGCCAGGTACGCCACTGATGCTGATAAGGTTGTTTCAGGAGACCAAGCCTGGGCAAAAGCACCGTTTATACAAGGACTGGGTGCCGTTTGAGCAAATTTCACCCCAACTTGGCAAGGCGGTGATTGCCAGTGAAGATCAAAAATTCATGACACATTGGGGCTTTGATCTTGAAGCCCTCGAAAAAGCCTACAAACGCAATAAAAAGGGCAAAAAGCGCAAATTGGGTGGGAGCACCATCAGCATGCAGACAGCCAAAAATGTTTATTTATGGCAAGGTCGTACCCTCGTTCGCAAAGCTTTCGAAGCTTATTTTACGGTGCTGATTGAGGCCCTTTGGAGTAAAAAACGAATTCTAGAAGTTTATTTAAACGTGATTGAAATGGGTCCAGGCATTTACGGTGCCGAAGCAGCCGCCCAAGCTTGGTTTGGCAAGCCAGCTGCTAAGCTAAGTGCTTTAGAATCTGCCAGAATTGCCGCTTGCTTGCCCGATCCACGTCGCCGAAATCCAGCACGACCCTCCGGCTATGTGGCGGCACGGGCTGCCCGCATTCAGAGCATGATGTACAAAATACCGAAAGACTCATATCCCCAACCTTAATGCACCAGCAATTTGCCGTGATAAAGCTGACTCCCATTGCTCAGCCGCAGTTGATAGGGTCCAGCACTCACGCCAGCCAACGAAATGCTGTCGCCAGCCTGTAAGGTGCCATAGAGCACCACCCTTCCTTGGACATCCAATAGTTGGTAAATTGCCGATTTTTCATCCCCAAGCGCCACATACACCCGATCAGTGGCAGGATTCGGATACATATTTAACTGCTGCAATCGTTGTTCGAATTGCGAGCTGGCAGTACTAAACAGCCATTGATAAGCTGGCTTAAACTCGCGTCTCCAAAACCACTCGCTGTGCTGGCCATCGGCCTTTATCACCAACTCCACCTCGGCTGCTGTAAATCCATTTGAAAGTAAATCGTTTTTCAATTGGGTGACCTGCGCCACCAAAGTCGTGCTTTCTTGGGCACCTGCCAAAATGTAAAACTTCATGGGGTGCTGCTTACCTATGCTGCCTACTTGGCTGTAAATTTGGTTGCTGAACCACAAGCTTGGTGAAAAAACGCCCACCTTACTGAAAACCGATTGGTATTGCACGGCTGCATATTGTGAAATCAAGCCGCCCATGCTGCTGCCCCAAATCGCTGTACCTGTTCGGGTACTATCTGTACGAAACTGCTGATCAATGTAAGGTTTGAGTACTTGCACAATAAAATCAACATAATCAGCACCTTGTCCGCCTCCATATTGCGCATTCACCCAAGGACTATACTCGTTGATACGTTGGCTTCCTCCGTTATTAATGCCAATCACAATGGCCCCCGGATCGCCCTGCTGAAACAGGCTGTTCATGCTTTCATCCACTTGCCACTCCCCAGCAAAAGCCGTGAGGTTGTCGAAGAGGTTTTGCGCGTCATGCATGTAAATAACAGGGTAGCGCTTACTTGTAAGGCTATCATAATCCGGTGGTAGATATGCCCAAATTCGGCGATAGCGATTGAGTTGCGGCATAAAAAAGCTGTCTGTAAGCACTTGTACCTGTGCATTCGCCGTGCTTTGTCCGCCCCCACCTCCGCCAAATAAATCCTCCCAGCTTAAAATGCTGATGTAAACCGTATCAGCGCCACCTAGGGCGTAGCTGCGATTGGGGCGCGGACCACCAGTCGATGTGCCTTCAACGCTGGCCCAGCTGCCGCGGGTAAACTTAAACTGCAGTGCGCTCGTGGGGGTTGGTATGGTAATGGCCCAGCTGCTATCGGGTAACCTACTTAATTGGTGTGCAGCAGCAGCAGGATTCCAACCATTCATAGTGCCTGCCATGTAAATATTTGCGCTGGCGGGCGTGTAAGCGGGTACTTGGTTGATAATAAATGTAAGTTGTGCCAACACCACTGCCGGCACCATCCCTCCTAAAACCAAAGCCAATACTCCAACAAAAGCTGTTTTTTTCATCTTAATTTTCTTCTCAGGCAATTCTTGGAGCCTTTGCGAGTAAAAAGTTATTCAACCGCTATAGACCCTTATCTTTGCCCGAGCATGAAGATACTTGATTGGTACATCATTAAAAAATTCATCGGCAGTTACATCTTCGCCATCGGTATTTTTATTGCTATTGCGGTGGTGTTCGACCTCACCGAAAAAATCGATGGCATGCTCAGTCGGCAAGCACCGTTGAAAGAAATCGTTTTCGACTATTACCTCAATTTCATCCCTTACTTTTCGAACCTTTTTAGTCCACTTTTCACTTTTATAACCGTTATTTTCTTCACTTCCAAATTGGCGGCAAAAAGTGAGTTTGTTGCCATTTTAAGCAGTGGAGTTGAATTTAAGAGGATTTTACTGCCTTATATGGTAGCCGCTGGCTTTATTGGGCTAACCAATTGGTTTTTAGCGAGCTGGGTGCTTCCACCGGCTAACAAAACCCGAATCGAATTCGAAAACAAGTATATTAGAGACACGTATTACTACAACAAGCGCAACATCCACTTTCAAATTCGGCCAGGGGAATTGGCTTACCTTGAAACCTATTCTTCACCCGACAGCGCTGGTTTTCGTTTCACGCTCGAGGATTTGCGCACAGGTCGCCTTGCTTCCAAACTCATGTGCGACCGCATTGTTTGGCGCAGTGCTACCCAAAAGTGGCACATGGAAGGCTGTATGCTCCGCACGTTGCCCTCCGATCAGGATGAAACCATCACCTATCTACCCAATTTAGACTCCGCAATGGGCTTTACGCCGCAGGATTTTAGTCGCCCGCTGGTAGAAGACGCGGCCTTGCTTAACAACCGCGAATTAGACGAGCTCATTGCCCGGGAAGAGCTCAAAGGCAACGCAGGTATCGAGCCTTATCTAATCGAAAAACACAACCGCATTTCTATTCCCTTTGCAGCCTTCATCCTTACTTTGATGGGCGTTAGCCTTTCTTCTCGTAAAGTACGCGGGGGCATTGGATTGCAGCTAGGGATTGGGGTAGGGCTTTGCTTCATCTACATCATGATGATCCGGTTTTCACTTACATTTGCTATTAAGGGGAATCTGCCGCCGCTTTTGGCTTCGTGGACACCCAATTTTATATTTGGACTTCTAGCCCTCTACCTCTACCGTGTTGCGCCAAAATAACCAGTCGGCTCTCATAGAGCTGCATTTCGTTGTCTTTATTTGGGGATTTACTGCCATTTTAGGCAAACTCATTAGCTTGGAAGCCCTTCAACTGGTATGGTACCGCATGATTTTGGCCTTGGTGGGAGTGTACATTTTTGCGCGTTACAGCAAAGCAGTGCTCGCTTTGCCTGGCAAAACGCAGTGGCAATTGGCAGGTACGGGGCTCATCATCGCAGCGCACTGGGTAACTTTTTATCATGCTATTAAAATCTCTAACGTGTCTGTTACGTTGGCTTGTTTTTCTTCAGGTGCCTTTTTTGCCTCCATTTTTGAGCCGCTGCTGTACAAACGCAGGGTGATTTGGTACGAACTGCTGCTGGGGGTGGTGGCCATTGTTGGACTTTACCTCATATTTAGCTTCGAATCGGCTTACCTCGCGGGCATGCTCACTGCCATTTTTTCAGCGGCTTTATCGGCGCTTTTTGCAGTTATAAACGGTCAATATGCCCAAAAATACAATGCCTCCGTTGTCTCGGTATATGAAATGGCGGGCGGTGTACTCGGACTTTCGGTGCTCATGCTACTAGGCACAGGCTATGCCAGCGGCTCCTATGTTGTGAGCGGCAGCGACCTCACCTATCTGAGCATTTTAGCCATTGTCTGCACGGCCTATCCTTTCATCGCCAGCATCCGTTTGATGCGCAAAATTACTCCCTACACCTTTGTTTTATCGGTGAACATGGAGCCTATTTACGGCATCATTCTCGCCTATTTCATTTTTGGGGAGAGTGAGAAAATGACTGGGCAGTTTTACGTGGGTACGGCTGTGATTCTTGGCACCCTTTTCGCCAATGCCGTTTTTAAACATTATTATCGTAAAAAAGCCGAAAAAATTGGAACCTTCGCTGCTCAGCCTTGAGGTAAAACGCACCGCCCACCTCTACCAATTGGGGGAGGCCTCGGTACACACCCAGTTTGTTTGGCTGGTATTGCACGGCTATGGGCAACACCCCGCCTTCTGGGTGCGCAAATTTGCACTTTTGGTAGATGAAAATACCATGGTGATGGCCCCCGAAGGATTGTCACGCTTCTACCTCGAAGGCAATACGGGTCGGGTGGGCGCCAGTTGGATGACCAAAGACAATCGGCAACATGAAATTGAGGATTATCTCACTTATCTGGAGCAAGTAGTAGCCAAAATCAGGTTAGAAACGCCTCAATCTCGCATCATTTTACTCGGTTTTTCTCAGGGAGGTGCTACTGCCACCCGTTTTGCTTTGAAGCATCCCGATAAAATAGCGGCTTTGGTCATGTGGTCTGCCATCTTCCCGCCTGATTTAACCGCCGAATTGCCGGTGGCTAGCATGCCCGTTTGCTTAGCTTATGGAGATGCAGATCCTTTTCTATCGGGGGAACAATGGGAGGGTACTTTACAGCGTTATCGTACTATGCATGCTGGGTTGCATTATTTAGCCTTTTCGGGAGGACATGAAATTCCCGCCGAAGCACTCGCAAAATTAAAAACAGAAGTGCTTGCCAGCTTGTTAGCCATTTAATTAAATCCGTACTATGAATCGTTTGATGCTTTTCTGTCTGCTCAGTTTACCCATGTTTGCGTTGGCACAGCAAAGTAGTCCTCCAAAGGAAGAGATCATAGAGTTTCAAATCAATTCATTTTTCAGTCCTGAAGAGCTCAATGCCCTCATTCAAAAGCTGAACAAGCGCGGGGTACAACTCATTTTTACAGAAACAGGCTACTGCAACGGACAATTGCGCATCCTTCAAGGCGAAATTATTGGCAATGATGGCAGTAGGATGCAGTTTGAAACCCGAGCACTCAAGCAGCTTACTGTAAAACTAAAGGCCCACACCCGTGAATTAGGCATACAGGGTATCAACATCAAAAACCGCTGGAAAAAATGTTTGCAAACGGACGAACCAGAAGAAGAATCGGAATCTGAGGAGCTAGAAACTCGCAAAATTCACCAGATTTAATACATTTTACTGCGCTTCAATAGGTAAGGCAGGAGCACTTGGTGGAGTCCTTTGCTGATGTCTGCTTCTATAAAATCGATTTTGAACTGCCCACATTTTAGCAATAATTCTTGCTTATAAGCGGCCGATTTTTCGCGGTAGGCCTGCTGCACGGCCGCAGGATTGAGCTTGAGCTCCTCCCCGCTTTCCATGTCAATAAAAACATGCGGTCGGTTGTCGTATTCAAAAGCCAATTCGTGCGGGGCATCCAACACATGAAAGAGCAAAACCTCGTGTTTGTTGTAGCGCAAGTGCTGCAAGGCTGCAAAAAGAGCATCTGAATGGGCGCCTGGTTCAAACATATCGCTAAAAATAATCACCAATGAACGGTTGTGGGTTGTTTCAGCTATTTCGTGCAAGGCGGTGATGGCATGTGTACTGCGCTGATTGGGACTGCTATTGAGTAACTTTTCTAGTTCAGCGAGTACTAATTTATGGTGTGCTGGATTGCTGCGCGCTTTTAAACTGAGGTCCACTTGTTCGCTAAATGTAGTGAGACCAACCGCATCCCGCTGCCTTTTAAACAGCTGCATCAAGGCAGCAGCGGCATACACCGAAAAGCGCAATTTGCTGGCCTTCTCCTCGGGAAAATACATTGAACCAGACGTATCAATAACCAATAGGCACCGGAGGTTCGTTTCTTCCTCGTAGCGTTTTACGAAAAACTTGTCGGTACGGGCGTATAGCTTCCAATCGATGTTGCGAGTAGACTCACCCGTATTGTACATGCGGTGCTCGCTAAACTCCACTGAAAAGCCGTGGTACGGACTTTTGTGCAAGCCTGTGATGAAGCCTTCGACCACCTGACTGGCCAAAAATTCCAAATTATCAAAAGCTGCTAGTTGTTCTAAAGAGAGTTCTTCAGGCATCCTCAAAAATACATGAATTTTCCATTGCTTTCTGCTGCTGGATTTATTCTAAGAACAATCCTGTTGCTTTTTTATTTTACAATTCCTGTGGCTCCAGCTTTCTACAAGCGGGCTCCCGTCAAGCGCTTCAAGCACCAGCCGATTTCGAAGTTACAATCGCCAGAAAAGCTAGCCTCAAAAGCCTTGGTCATTTATCAACTTCTAACAAATTCACAATTAGTCTACATCGTTAGTGGGTAGGCGTATAATTATGGTAGAATTTCTCTCTAGTGCAATCCCGCAACTTAGATAAAGGTGACAAATCTCCAAGTTGTGAAGTTGCATAAAGCCGGGTAAAGCAATCCATGCCTTTTCTAAAGCTGAATAAACCAGTTGAAACGATTTAAAACCGCCCCTAGATGCTGCAAGTCGTTATTTGCGATGCTTGCGGACTGTTTTTTTGATTTGCTTTTCCAAATTAGCAGCGCTTTCTGCCACCCCATTCGATGAAAGTACTGAGGCAGCAGGTAACTGTTGATACCGCCAAAGTCGTCCTCCCCTACCAGCCAACAACACCCCTTGACCTAAAGGCTTCACCACATGCATACCCCGCAAATCGTTCAAGGGATACCAATCTAGTCCGCCATTCCAACTGATATCAGAGCCAGTTGGACCAGTTACCACCCACAATGTTTCACTAAGCACCAAAATGCATTCCCGATATCCGCGCGGTCCATGGCGTGGAGACCACCAATTGTCCCCAGCACGCACCAGCATATTGTGCTCCCGTGAACTGTCGATGAGGTAATCACCACCTGCTAAAACCCAAATGCTGTCAGGTGTCCGAGCTACCGAAAACGCCCCTTTACTGGCACTGCCATGGGCCATCACGAGGCGTTCTGGCTGCTGTTCATAGGGCAAAAGATCGGTTTTTGGTTGCCAGCGATCAGCCGGCAATACCTCCCAAGTCCGACCACGATTGATACTCAAGAGCAAACGTGTTCGCAGTCCACCCGTTACAATTACCACCGTGCTATCGTCCAAACACTGCATCGCCGTGCCACTTGCTGCAAAAGCCGCTTCACCTTTCGCCAAAAGCGGCCTACTGCTGTCAGCCATCGGCGTCCAAGAGTGGCCGCTATCCTTGGTTACCAAAAGCAACAGCCTACCATCGGGCAGCGGATCTCCAAAAATCAAACCATCCTGCGCATTCCAGAACCCAATAGCATCCATAAAAGCAGTGGTATCGTTAAGCTGATGTACCATTTCCCAATGGGTACCACCGTCCTTTGTACGGAAAATTTGCGCGGGTTGGCCGGCAATTGCAGCCACAGCTTCCTGGTTATTAAAGGCATGTAAACTCCTGAAATCAACTTGGTTGCCAGCGGGTTGTCGCAATTTCCAAGATTTACCACCATCGGTTGTGTGGCCTAAATAGCCACCACTTCCGCCAAACCACCAATGCAGTGAATCAACAACCGCCAAAGCTCGGATATTGGTGGCCACACCAACTGACAGGCTATCTTGTGCTGCTAGCTGAATGCTAAAACCCGTCAAAAAAAGAAAAAAGACCCGCAGCATGACTCAAAAATAGTAGAAAAATATTTCGATGGGTCATCGCACCTGCAAATGATCAATTATCGTTTCGATATTTTGTTAAAAGTAATACTGCGCTGTTGATTACATTTAAAACGATCCATGCCCGCTGGTCGTCTTGCCTCGTGCTTCATCGATACCTTTTTGGCTCTTTCGCGCCACAATCTCCAGCTTGAAGGCTTGAGTTCACGGCGCATCAAGGCAATCACCTCCTGCTCACGCAGACCAAATTGCCTGAAAATGGCATCAAAGGAGGTGCGATCTTCCCACGCCATTTCAATGATGCGGTCGGTATCGCGGTCGGAAAGTATATCAGCCATATCTCTTCAACAATTTTTTAATGCTGTGGTTTGTACCTTTTTGTAATTTCGCAGCATGTACGCAAAACTCCTCCTCAAAAGCGGGCGCGATCGCTCTATCCTCAACCGTCATCCATGGGTATTTAGCGGTGCTATTCAAACCGCCCCAAAGGCTGAAAACGGAGAAATTGTGGCTGTTTGTGACCAAAAAGGACAAGTATTGGGACATGGTTTTTACTCTCCCGAGAGCCAAATCAGCTGTAGAATCTTCGACTTCCAAAAAAGCGATCTCCCTTCTTTTGACGCCGCGTATTGGCACGCAAAGGTGGAGAATGCCTATCAGCTTCGTCAGCAAATTATCAATCCAAATACCACCACCTGCTACCGGTTGTTGCATGCCGAAGGTGATTTCTTGCCAGGCATCATCGCCGATGTATATGGCGATACCGTAGTGGTACAGGTGCTTATTAAAGGCATCGAATGCATTTTTGAAACGTTAGAGAAAAGCATTTTGTCAATGGGCTTTACGCACATGTATTTAAAGCAAAAAGACAATCCTTCCTTCCAAGAAGGTGTTTCCTTGCTTAAAGGCTGGCGTACCGATGCTGCTTCGCAGCCCATTCAAGTACTTGAGAACGGCATACAGTTTTTGGTAGATGTAGAAAACGGACAAAAAACCGGCTTTTTCATCGATCAGCGTGATAACCGCGCACTCATCCAGCAACATAGCCAGGGTAAAAAAGTACTCAATGCCTTTAGCTATACAGGTGGTTTTAGTTTGTACGCCCTGGCCGGTGGCGCAAGCGAGGTGCATTCCGTGGATATTTCTAAAGATGCCGTTGCCCGTGCTGAGGAGCTGGCTAACTTGAACTTCCCGCAAGCTAATCACCAAGGCATCGCTGCCGATTGTTTCGACTACCTGAGACAAACCGAGGAAAAATACGATCTCATCGTGCTCGATCCTCCAGCTTTTGCCAAAAGCGCCAAGGCCGTGAACAACGCCGCCCGCGGCTACAAAGAACTCAACATGGTAGCCATGAAAAAGATAGCGCCCAATGGCCTGCTGTTCACTTACAGCTGTTCGCAGCACATTACCGCCGATTTATTCCGCAAAATTGTGTTCGGCGCCGCGGTCGACGCCGGTCGCGAAGTGCGCATCCTTCGGCTGCTGTCGCAGGCCGACGACCACCCCATTAACATCTACCACCCCGAAGGCGAATATCTGAAAGGCTTGCTGCTACATGTGATTTAAACGGCTTTTGCAGCCATTCCGAACACCAATGCAGTGTTTTAGTTGCGCAATCAAGAGGATCGTTTGATAAAATTTACGCAAAAAGCGTAGCTCTGGCGAAGGCATGCCTTGGCTAAATTAAACCTACTGTCTTTTGCTTTTTAAAGCTTGGTTCCTGGCCCATTTTAAAGGATAGATTCATATGCAAGAGGCGATGCACTTCGGGTACCAACACATGAGAAATATTAGCCATTGGCTTGAGGTAGCCAAGTTGCAGATTGAATTCCGGACTCCCTTGATAACCGTTGCCCATGTGTAAACGATTTCAATCGAAACACTATCCAGACACAGTTCTTCCTGAATTCATAAGAAACTCATTATTCATGGCTACAAAGTCAGATGATAAAAGGGGATAAGTAGTATTTAAAGGAAAAAGCACTTTCAAACGATAGCGAATCCGGTTTTCTAAGTTCATCCCGATCTGATTTTGGTTCTGAAAAAAGCGTTGCTCTAAGCGATGCCGATGATGTACGGACAAGGGATAGACATTTTGTCTCAAAACGACCTGTTCTCAAAAGCGATGCTCGTACAGTAAAACCGCTTTCCTTTAAACTTCGGATGGCGAGGTTATCGGGTAAGCATAACCCGTGCTAAAAATACTGAGGGTGCCCAAATAATAGTTCAGACGCACTCGAATCAGCGATTGTTCCACCCTTTGGAAGAAAGTAATTCCGGAGTAAGAGGTCTGTGTGCCAGCCAAAACGGCTGGTTAACGGCCGGTCACCACTAAACGACAGCCAATACCTATTGGCAAGTAGGGATACTTGCTTTTGAGCACACCTTATTTTTAACAGCAACAAAAGTGCGATAAAACCCCATCGTAATACTTGTTTACGCCATGTGATTGCAACAAAAATAGGTCTTTGAAAATAAGTCGGTTGGTACTTAGGTTCCAAAAGCAAAAGGGCTGCATACATTCCTGTAGCAGCCCTTTTGAAAGTTGGATGTTGAAATTACTTCTTCAACTTCTTCTTCTCCACGAATCTGGCGGTATCGAGTACCACGGCAGAGGCAATGTAAATAGAGGAGTAAGTACCCACGAACAAACCAATCAACAACGCAAAAGTAAAGCCTTTAATGACTTCACCACCGAACAAGAAGAGCACAAACACCACCAAAATAGTCGTAACGGCCGTGATGATGGTACGGCTGAAAGTAGTATTTACGGCACCGTTGATTACCTTCTCTTCGTCGCCACCGTGGTGGAGGGCGAGTTCTTCACGCAATCGGTCGTACACTACCACGGTATCGTTGATAGAATAACCCACAATGGTTAGCAAGGCCGCGATGAAGGCCTGATCGATTTCCATGCTAAATGGCATGATGGGCCAAAGGAGCGAGAAGATGGCCAACACGAATAAAATATCGTGCAATAAGGCCAAGGAGGCGCCCAAGGCATAATTCCACTTGCGAAAACGAATGAGGATGTACACGAAAATGATCACCAATGAGAAAAGGATTGCCATGATTGCTGAGGCCTTGATGTCGTCCGCGATGGTGGGTCCCACCTTCTGCGAACTCAAAATGCGCTCTGCTTTGAAAGTTTCGAAGTCGATTTTGTTGGTCATGATGCTGCTTAATCCTTCGTAGAGCTTCATGGCTACTTCATCATCAACTTCCGTTTCATTTTCGCCGATTTTGTAAGATGTAGTTATCTTAAACTTGCTATCTGAACCGAAGGTCTTCACTTCTGGAGCACCTTCAAACGGTTTAGTCAAAGCAGATCGCAGTTCGGTAGATGTTTTACCATCAGCAAACTCCACCACATACGAGCGCCCACCTTTGAAATCTACACCCAGGTTAAAGCCCTGTGTGAACATACTTACCAAACCGGCAGCAATCACCACACCTGAAACGGCGTACCACATTTTGCGGCGACTCAAGAAATCGATGTTCAAATTACTGAACACTTTTAAGCTAGCTGGCGTACCGAAAGTCATTGTCTTCTCTTTATTCACATACCAGTCGATAATCAAACGAGTGATGAACAAGGCACAGAACAACGACGTAAGGATACCCACAATCAAGGTAGTTGCAAAGCCACGGATGGGGCCCGTACCGAAAGAGTAAAGGATAATACCTGTTAACAAAGTGGTTACGTTGGCATCGATGATCGACGAATAAGCATTCTTAAAACCATCAATGATACCCAAACGCATTGCCTTGCCTTTGGCCAATTCTTCCCGAATACGTTCAAAAATCAATACGTTCGCATCTACGGCCATGCCGATGGTGAGCACTATACCGGCAATGCCTGGCAACGTCAAAACCGCTTGTAAAGATGCCAATACTCCAAAAATGAAGAAGATGTTGGCAAATAAAGCTACGTTGGCCACTATACCTGCCTTGGCATAATAAACAATCATAAATACCAACACAAGCAATAAACCGCTGATGATCGAAATCAAACCTGCTTGAATAGCTTCAGCGCCCAAGCTTGGACCCACAATGGCTTCTTCAACAATGCGCGCTGGCGCTGGCAATTTACCTGCTTTAAGGATGTTGGCTAAGTCTTTCGCCTCTTCTGGCGTAAAGTTGCCACTGATCGACGACATGCCACCGCTGATTTCCGATTTTACGTTCGGATAAGAGTACACATAATCGTCCAATACAATGGCGATGCTACGCTCCAAATTGTCGGCAGTCAAACGACGCCATGTTTTGGCACCCTCGGCGTTCATGGTCATGCTTACTTCTACCTGACCAAAGTTATCAATAGACTCACGGGCGTCGGTAATTACGTCACCTTCGAGCGGAGCACGCTCATCATTGCTGCGCGCTTTAATGGCTACGAGGTCAATGAATTTGTTTCCTTCACCGCGGCCCTTAACAGTCCACATCAATTTCAAATTACGTGGCAACATCGCACGTACTTCGTCACTTGCAAAGATGGCATTTACTTTAGCGGTATCACGCACATTAGCCGTACCTACAACGGGCCCTTGCATGGCGCGGGTTGAACCGTCCTCCCCTTGGAAGATGGCTGGCATCAACACATTAAAAAGCGGGTTTTCACGGCGTGCTTGGTCCATGCTCAACGCACCAGTATCGCTTGCCGAAGCAGTATCAGCTGCTGCCAATTGCTTCAATAAGTCATTTTCAGCGGCGGCTTCAACCGCAGTGCTGGTGTCAACATTGCCAGTAGCCGCTGTGGTGGTGTTCTCCTCGCCGCTTTCTAACTTTTGCTTGTCTGCTAAAAACTTATTGACTTCGAAGATGCGCTCAAGCACCTCGCCAGACTCAAAAGTCTCCCAAAACTCAAGCTTTGCCGTTCCCTGCAAGAGGCGACGTACCCGATCTGGATTATCTACACCAGGTAATTCGATGATAATGCGGCCCGTACCCTGCTGCCGCTGGATATTAGGAGAAGTCACACCGAATTTATCAATTCGTGTGCGCAATATATTAAACGAACGATCAATGGCATCTTCGGTTTCAGCGCGCACAACTTCTATTACTTGGGCATTGGTGTTGTTGTAGTCTATTTTACCCTGATTTTCACGGGTAGCAAAAATAGCAGCGAGTTTACCATTCGGATCAACTTCGTTGTACGCTTGTTCAAAAAGCGTTACATAATCCAGCTGACTATTGCTCTGGCGCTCACTGGCCAATTCCATGGCACGTACAAAAGAAGCATCTTTGCTGTAGTTGCTCAGGGCTTTCACCACATCCCCTACCGACACTTCCATTACCACGTTCATACCGCCTTGCAAGTCGAGACCCAGATTCAACTGTTGCTCTTTTACCTGCTGATAGGTGAACGAACGCACCAAGAGGTTGTACACCTCTGTGTCGGCAATGCTATCGAGATAGGCTTTTTTGATCACCGCGTCGCCTTTGGCGAACTTATCGGCTTTGCTTTCTACGCGGTTGGATACAAAAGTGAAGCTTAATTGGTAAATACATACCAAGGCAAAAGCAATCACTAACGACCGAACCAGTCCTTTACTTTTCATTTTATTAATTTTTGGTTGTTAAATTTTAATGGGTTGGACAATTCAAACCAATGTCTGGGTATAAAAACAAAAGCCTTCCCTAGGGGGCTAATGAAGGCATAATGTGGGTAAAGAGAATCCTATTGAGCTGAATAACCGCATCTGGACGAAGGTCGTCCAATGAAAAATGCTGCAATTTCGCTAGGCTATATCCTACTGCGTATTGCGCTTCTGGCAAGGCTTGCTGCCATTGGAGTCCGCCCGACTGTACGAGAATGATTTGTAAACTTTCAAAAAATTGCTTCGGAGCGGGTTCGTCTGAAGTATCAGTGGTTTGTGCTGACTGCTCAACCCCCACGGGAGCGAGAAGCAGCCAATCCGAGGTCGTAGCCACGGTGCCCAAACTCAGGGCCAACACCAATATCGATAGCTTATGCAACATCCAAGGGCGAATATAGTGCAAAGCTCATAGATTGCAAGACAGCTGATTGCGATATTTTCTCGCTTTTACCAAATGCTAACCAAGCCAAAGCCTGTAGCGGTGTGCCTAAGTACAGCAAAGCATTTAATTAAAGCCCACCACAACACCCATTCATGCACTCAACACACAGCAGATTCGCCTTTCCCGAAAAAAATAACGACCTTTGCAGCAAATTTCAGCAGGCATATGATTTCAGTTTCTAATATTTCGCTCCGTTTTGGTAAACGTGTTTTGTTTGAAGACGTAAACCTCAAATTTTCTCATGGCAATTGCTATGGCATCATCGGCGCCAATGGCGCTGGTAAGTCTACTTTCCTGAAAATATTGTCTGGCGAAATCGATCCTACCAACGGACACATTAGCATTACCCCAGGTGAGCGCATGGCAGTTTTGAAACAGGATCACTACGAATTTGATGAGTTCACAGTGATGGAAACCGTGTTAATGGGACACAAAGAGCTGTATGAGGTAATGAAAGAAAAAGACGCCATCTACGCAAAGGCTGATTTTACAGATGCGGATGGCCTGCGGGCGGGTGATCTGGAAAGTAAATTTGCTGAAATGAACGGCTGGGATTCAGAAAGCAATGCAGCTAGCTTGCTGAGTAATTTGAACATCAGCGAAGACCTTCATTATAAATTAGTAAAAGAAATTGACGGCAAGCAAAAAGTACGTGTTTTACTTGCACAAGCACTATTTGGCAATCCCGACATCCTGCTGCTTGACGAACCTACCAACGATCTTGACTTAGAAACCATCAGCTGGCTCGAAAACTTTTTGGCCGATTATCAGAATACAGCCATCGTGGTATCGCACGACCGTCACTTCCTCGATGCCGTGTGCACCCATGTTGTAGATGTAGATTTCAGCAAAATGAATATCTACACAGGCAACTACTCCTTCTGGTACGAGTCAAGCCAACTAGCCCTCAAGCAACGTTCCGACCAAAACAAAAAACTGGAAGACAAGGTAAAAGAGTTGCAAGAATTCATCAGTCGTTTCAGCGCCAACGCCTCCAAATCAAAGCAAGCTACCAGCCGTAAAAAGGCCCTCGATAAAATCAATTTTGAAGACATAAAGCCCTCCAACCGGAAATATCCGGCCATTATGTTTAACAACCAGAGTCGTGAGGCTGGCGACCAAATTTTAGAAGTTACCAATCTCAAAATCGAGCAACACGGTGAAGTTTTGGCGTCAAACGTCAACTTTATAATCAACAGAGGCGATAAAATCTGCATTCTCGCCAAAAACAGCTTAGCAAGCACTGCCTTTTATCAGGCGTTAGCCAGAGAGTTAGCTCCAACAAAAGGCGATATTAAGTGGGGTGTAACTGTCAATATGGCCTATTTACCAGGCGATAACTCCGAATATTTCGAAGGGCAAGCCCACCTCAACCTCGTTGATTGGCTGCGACAGTATTCGCCAAATGAAAAGGACGAGCAATTTATCCGTGGCTTTTTAGGCAAGATGTTGTTTTCAGGGGAAGAGGTACTTAAGAAATGTAATGTGCTGAGTGGCGGTGAAAAAATGCGCTGTATGTTTAGCAGAATGATGCTCCAACAAGGAAACGTTTTGTTAATGGATGAGCCGACCAATCACCTCGACCTAGAATCGATTACGGCCTTAAATAATGGCTTGCAAGAGTTTAAAGGCACCCTGCTTTTCACCACCAGTGACCATACGCTAGCACAAACGGTGGCCACCCGCATTTTTGAAATTACCACTGCGGGCAGTATCGACAAGTTGATGGAATTCGACGAATACATCAGCAGTGCTGCTATTAATGAGCAACGGGATACCTTGATAGGAAATTTAAAATAAATTTTGATCCACAAAAAAGGGGAGTGCCGCCGTGCATCCCTCTTTTTTTGTTGTCCACGAAGTACTTCTCAGCTTACCTTCCCGATGGCATCACAGCACCTGCGAGGCGATTATACATTTGGTGCATTCCTGCAAAAACGTCGTCAAGCTCCTTTATTTCATACCTTGTTTTGAGCACGCTTGGTGGCAAATAGCCCACTTTTATGCCTTCTTTACTTTCGTAAATCAATAATTTCAATGGTAATTCAAAGGCTATTTCAGGATTAGCTAGCATCAATTTACTTCCCACAATGGGGTTGCCAAAAACGATTACGTAGATCGGTAGCACTTCAAGACCTATATTTTGTGCGTTTTCAAGGTGATCAAACTCCGCAAAAACGGTCAATTCCATTTGTGTCATTTCTTGCTTAAGCATTTCAATAGTGGAAAAGTAATCGAACTCAGAAGTAAAAAATTGCACGGCATTTTGAGCCTGTAGTTGCACTGTTGATGTACCCACAAGTAACACCAACACCAATAATATTTTTTTCATGGCTAAAAATTAGATTGGAAAATTAAGGGTTACGAGGGTCGAATTCAACTTTTTGTGCAGAAAAACGTCTCTCTAGCAATAGAGCCGGCACTAAAACCGCCATACAGCCTATCACATTGTACCACAAAAACGGGACTTCGGTAAAAAAGAAGAGACTCAAAATCAGCAGCTCTGCCCCAATGGCACTGTAAAATACCGCCTTTGCCCCTACTTTTTTAAAGAAAAGGCTACCAAGAAGATCCCAAGAATGGTGCCGTAAACCAAGGACCCCAATATGTTTACAGCTTCAATTAAAGTGCCCAACCGGTTAGCAAACATGGCAAAAATAATGGCATATCCACCCCAAGCCACGGTGGCCCAGCGACTTACCTTGAAATAATGTGTATCATCCCCATCCTTTTTGATGAGTCGTTTGTATACATCTACAACCGTGGTGCTGGCAAGTGCATTGAGCTCACTGCTGGTACTGGACATACTGGCTGAAAAAATGACAGAGATGATGAGTCCAATTAAGCCGGCTGGTAAAAATCAAAAACGTAATTCAGAAAAATATAATTGGTATCATTTGTATCGGCCTTGGGATTACCTTTCTGGATTACCGCCTTGGCTTCTTCCCGAAGGCCATCCACCGTAGCTTGTGCAGCTTGAAGTTTTGCCAAACCAGCCGCATCTTCCTCCCCTAGTTCGAGTAACTCAAAAGCTGCGGCACGGCGCACGGCCACGGCACTCGCAAAATCAACTTCTACTCTTTCAATTTCCGATGACACCGAACTCTGACGTGTTTCTTCTAACAATACGCGGTTAAAAAACACAGGAGGTGCCTGAAATAAATAAAACACAAACACCAAAGCCCCCACAAATAGGATGGCAAATTGCATCGGAATTTTTAGTAATCCGTTAAAAAGTAAGCCCATGCGACTTTGCGCAATCGATTGTCCGCCTAAGTACCGCTGTACTTGACTTTGATCTGTTCCAAAATACGATAACATCAAAAACGTACCTCCAATTAAGCCGCTCCAAATATTGTAACGACTACTGAGGTCAAAATCTAAGTCAATGGCATTAAGTTTACCTAGTTTACCGGCCAGTGTAAGTGTTTCTCGCATACCTACGCCGCTGGGTAAAGAGGTAAATACGTAATAACCTGCCAAGCCCATCCCCGCTAAAATAATGGCCATTTGTGTTTTTTGGGTGCGGGCTACGGCATTGGTGCCACCGCTTACGGTATATACAATCACAATGGCGCCAATAACTAAATTGGTATAATAGATATTCCATCCTAAAAGACTACTCAGTATCAAAGACGGCGCAAAAATGGTAAAGCCCGCAGCCAATCCCCGCTGCGTTAAAAACAAAAAAGCAGCCAAAGTGCGTGTTCTTAAGTCGAATCGCGTCTCTAAAAACTCATAAGCTGTATATACATTCAGCCGGTAATAGAGCGGCACCGCGAAGGCAGACAAAATAACCATGGCTATGGGTAAACCGAAGTAAAACTGTATGAACTGCATGCCGTCGGTGTAAGCCAAGCCGGGCGCCGACAAAAAGGTGATAGCACTAGCTTGGGTGGCCATAATGCTTAGCCCTACCGTAAACCAACTCATGTTCCGGCCACGTAAATACGACTGCATGTCACGGTCCTGACGGCTTTTCCAAACCCCATAAACCACAATAAGTAACTGCGAGAGTGCTAAAACAGTCCAATCGAGCCAACTCACGACCACACCTCCGAAAACCAGAATAACAGCAGTACCAGTACTACCAACCAAGCCAGCAGTAAGCCGTAGGCTTGTCGCCAGCTTTTGATAAATTTCGGCATACCCACCAGCGATTCTTCGTCTATCGGCTCCTGTGGCTGTTTATTTGGCGAAGCAGTCGACATCTTATTCTCCTTTAGCCTCAATTAAATTCACAAAAATGCGATAGGCACCTGGTACACCTGCAGGAAGCTGTCTAAACCAACTTAGGCCAGAATAGATGTAAACCCCTTTTCCATAGCGAGCATAGAGCAATGCTCCTTCTAGAGGCGATTCGCCTGGGTCATTCATGCGCAGCAGCGGCGTATAGGCCGTGTCCCAGCTGGCCGGAAAATACAAACCCCGCTCCTGCACCCACCCTTCAAAGTCAACGTTGGTGATTTTATTTGGATAACTAAACAGCGGATGATCCTTTTGTAAAAACTGTACCGGAGCCTGCTCTACAGTTACCCGATCGCGTCCTAACCGAAACGGATACGGACCTAAGGGTTGCTGCACGCCTTGACTTGTATTGTATTGAAAAACAAGCGTACCACCACGCGCCACATAATCCATCAAAACAGGCATTTTTGCTTGTAACCCTGCCTCCGTGTTGGCGATGCGCACGCCTGTCACAATACTTTCATACTTCTGCAGCTGATCGGGCGTGCAGGCAGCTATTGGAATTATCTCTACTTGGTAGCCCAGCGCTAGCAAAGCCTCTGGTATTTCGTCGCCAGCACCAGCCAAATAGCCGATTAGCCGTTTCTTGCGTTGGATATCGAGCTTCAACAATTGCGCTTCCGCAGGCAACAGTTGCATTTGAATAGGCAAATGCGGGTAGCTGATGCGTCGCAAACTGCTATTGTAGCTACGCTTGTTGGCAGTAACGCTGGCTGATATGGTACCTGTAGCGGCTGCTTTGCCAGGTAAAATGGTGAATTTGAGTCTGTATTCGGCACCCGCACGGAGAGCTGTTAGGCCCTGCGTTTCTGGCTCAGAAAGCCATCCAAATGGTAATTGGAGGGCTACCAAGGCTTGCGGCACAGTTGTTTCAGCCGTAACTACTACTTCTATTTCCGTGGCCGCACCTGTGCTGATATAATTTTGCTCACTAAATCGCAGGTGTAAGGCGGGCAAAATTTCAAGAGGACGATAGCGTTCCCCATCTGCAGGGTCGGTCCAGCGGTAATAGACTGGCTCGGTGAGCTGCAACACATATACCTCACCGCCAACCTCAAGGCGATAGCGCGCTTGCAGCTGGTAGGCCGCTGGATTTTCGGGATAACCAACCCAACGGAGATCTGGTAATTCAAAAAAACCATTATCTACCCGACCGTTCAGCCAAAATGGATTGGCATACGGCCTGTTTTGGCCTACCACCAGCGGTTCGCTGAGCTCCGTTAATTGATTATAGGAAAGAGACTGATTTGGCGTACGGTTTGCAATTGTTTCAAACGTAAACGGCTGCGTGCCCACTGGCTGTAATTGTAAGCCTTGTAAACGATATTGCTGCAGCTGAACCTTCACCGGGTGGCGAACAATGGTGCGTAGCGTAACTGTAAGCGAATCACCAGCGCTTACCGCAAAACGATTCGCTAACACATCCTGCCAAATGCCAGCTGCCGAAGCAATTAAAATATCCAACTGCTGTTTTTTAAGTGCTTTCCAGCGCTCATTTTCTTCACTTTGAGGCAGCTTGTCGAGGGCATTAGCGGCCTTGATTAAGGCAGGCAGCATTTTCCATGGTGCAGAAGGATCAAATTGCTTCTCGGCTGCTTGCAACAACGTTAATACGTCAGCCGCGCCCGCTGCACGGTTCCAGCTAAAGTCTAGCCCGGCAAATAAACTGGTTAAACTGGTTTCGCCCGCTAACGGTTTTAAATACTCCACTTCCTCTCCCCGTTGTCTGGCGGCGCCAAATCCTTGACTTTTATGCATAGATCGACTGGCAGACGCAATTTCACCGTAACCCGTACCTAAAACTACATTGTAGCTGCCTACATCTACGGGTAAAAAGCCTGTTTTATCAAAATCTTGGCGACCAAAAAACCACCAGCTCGTGTTCCAATACAGACTTTTAGCCTGCCAAGGTTTTAAAAACGCCAATTGCTCTGGAAATCGCTTTGGATCGGCAGCAGCTGCAAAAGCCTCCACTGCTAATTGGGCCGAAGCGGTGTGGTGTCCATGCGTGGGTGAGGGTTCGGGATTAAACCGGGTAATGATTACATCAGGCTGAAACTTGCGAATTACCCACACCACATCTGCCAACAACGAATCGCGGTCCCATTTTGTAAAGGTCTCTTCCGGATTTTTGGAGTAACCGAAGTCATTGGCCCGTGTAAAAAACTGCTGAGCACCATCTGTGCGGCGCGCTGCCAGCAATTCCTGTGTGCGTATCAACCCTAAGCCTTCGCGCACTTCTTTACCGATCAAATTTTGACCACCATCGCCACGCGTCAAAGACAAATAAGCCGTTTCCACCTTTTTTTCGAGCGCTAGCCAGGCCAACAAGCGCGTATTTTCATCATCGGGATGCGCGGCCACATACAGCACCTTGCCCAAAACCTGCAGCTTCCGCAGTTGCTCTAGCATTTCGCCAGAGCTCATGCTGCTGCTAGGACCATAACCAGGTTGGGCACGCAAGCCCATGCTGAGTACGAGCAGAAACAAAAGAGACGCGCCGAAACGCGTCTCTTTGAGTAAGCTTTTTAAGAACATGCTTTATTTTTTCTTGGCAGGCTTGATTTTGCCCCAGACCATAATTTTTTCGTCAATTTCTGGCTTGGTCATGTCATACCAGCTGCTCGGTGTTTCTGCTCCTGCCATTTTCGCTGCTTTTGCTAAGGCAATGGCTTCTGGTACTTGACCAAGCGCTTCATGCGCTTTGGCTTTGGCCCAATGTGCCATAAAATGCTTCGGATTTAAGGTCACGGCACGGTCGGCGTACATCAAAGCATCCGTAGCATTGCCACTGTTAGCAGTTAGATAGTTCGCGGCGTTTGCCATCGGATACCAATCGCCAGGTGTGTTTTCAAACTGCTTGTTGATGCTTGCAAAGGCCTGTGCTTTGCTATCCACAGTGATAGGGAACTTGATTTTGGTACGGTCCCACTTCATAACCACATGAGCTTCATCAGCACTCACATGATTGATGTAGAAACCCAAGCGCTCTTTTGCTTCAGTCATTTTTTCAGGCTGTACGTCAAAACGAATAACATCTAGGTCCTTTTTATAATTGGTTGAACCCCACTGACCTGCATTGGTATTCAAAATCACAGTCCAAGCGTTATCTGTTGGAATGGTAAACAAAGCATATTTACCGGCTTTTACCGATTTGCCAGCCACCATTACGTCGGTGCTGAAGCTAATTTCGGTGGCGGTATTGGCACCTGTGCGCCAAACTTCTCCGTAAGGCACCAATTTACCATATACTTCGCGGCCGTTCACGGCTGGTGAGCTGTAGGCAACACTAATTTCCGTTAAGCCTACGGTGTACATTACACTGGCTTTTGGACTAGGTTGTGGCAGCGCTAGCTGCGCTAAGGTGACCACAGAGGCTGAAATAATGATAAAAAGGGTAGATAAAGCTATCTTACGCATGGGAATTGATTTTGAGGTTAATTTTCAAAGTTAACAATAAAAACGCTTATTTGTTGCGGCCAACTAGGGCTGAAGCCATGTGCATTTGGCTTTCTAGCTGAGCTACAACCTCCTCGCCCGACAAATCTCTGCAATTGATTGGTTCGAGCATTTGCCACCGCAAAGGGATGCCCACGGGTACTGGCCAAAACCCATCTTGCATTAGTTTCCAACTATTTTGAACGTAAATAGGTATAATAACCGCATCTGGAACGGCCTGCAAAAGCGTTTTGATCCCCCCTGGCTGGAATGGCTTTAATTGTCCATCACGCGAGCGGGTACCTTCAGGGAAGATGCAAACCGACTCGCCGGTGCTTGCCACACGCTGCCCAAGTGCTTCAATGGCTTCACGTGCTTGCACTGGGTCTTTGCGATTAATGCCAATCGCCCCGCCGCACTTATAATTATAGGAGATGCTGGGAATGCCCTTGCTTAACTCTTTTTTGGCGATAAATAACGGCCTGTATTGACGTAGAAACCAAATCATGGCGGGAATGTCGTTCATGCTTTGGTGATTGGCCGCAAAAATAAGGACTTTATTTGCTGGGATTTTGGCCTTATCCAAACTAAAATCCAGCCTACCACCCATTATGTGAATACAGCGCATGAGCCCCCAATTGAGTCTATACACCATCCACTGCTGCGCGCGGTATCCGATTAAATTAAAAGCAAGCCATTGCAAGGGCTGAAAAACCAATAATACCAGTCCAAAACCGAGCAGGTAAAAGGGAGTTAGCAGATAAGAAATTAGTCTTTTCACAATTGTAAATGATTCAAAAAAAAGATAAGCGCATCACTACTTTTGGCAGCTTTTAAGCTAGAAATGTGCTGTTGTACAAACCACGGCTACCGAAAACTAGTAGAAAAACACCTCTGTGGTACTGTTTTAGCCCTCAAGACAAGTAGTTCCATTATTTTACAAGCATTCGGCTGTATAAACTTACATTCCTAATTGCTAAAGTAGCAAATTCACCCTTGTGAAACGTGCTAAAATAATCAAACAAGGACGCTTTGATCTGCATTCATAAGTAACCTTCGGTTTACCGCATGCTGATTTGGTTAAATAGTGTGCTTGGAAAGTCTCAAGAAATAAACAAAAAAACTTCAATAAATGGCAAAAGCACATTCAGGCAAGTTGTCAGGATGTTCATTAAAGCCTGTGATGTAAAAAATTACAGCTGAAATTTATGGAGGGGTCTGTTTACGACATCTGGTCAAATTCACGTACCTTTGTATTCTTACTCGTAAAATTTGGGGCTGACCGGAATCGACAGCTCGCGACGATACTGCTGTAAGCATGCCGAGATTTGTGTGGTGCCTCGTAAATCGGAACACTCGAGCCATAACTGGCGAAAACAATTACGCACTCGCTGCCTAATTCTAGGAATTACGCATGAGTTGTCTCCGTTGGGATGGGTTTCTTAGTCCTGGCATATGGAGGCATAAACAATGAGAAAATAGTCTGCGGCCCGTTGCGTGCCAAGGGCGAAACAACAGCAACTAAGGAAACATCGTGGTAAGCCCCCGACCTGATGTGACTCTAAAATCAACGGACGGCTAAGCATGTAGAAAGCTTCAGATCAGCTTGTCTGGACCAGGGTTCGACTCCCTGCAGCTCCACAAAACCGATTGCAGTTACTTTTGAAAAGTGAATGCGATCGGTTTTTAACATTTTCACCCCGACTGCTTTTTTGGACTGCTTTAAATAAAAAGCTAAATCAATCTATCTATTCAATAAAAAGAAAGTTCTAGTCACTCGCTTCCGTGCGCTTAGTATCTGCTGCGTTCACATCTCAGCGCGATTTGCTTTAACTGGCGAAGTCAATAAAAGCAAAGCCTCTCCTTCCTCGTGGCATAAATATAGCTGTGGAGCAGGCCAAATAAGGCTTTATAACGTCCTAGCCACCATTAGAAGGCGGGCTGGTAACAGCAGAGCACTCATTTCAGCAACTCAATGTGATTTCTGTTAAAAAAGCCCAGTACAGAACAGGAGCAGCCTATTTATTGAAATGCGTTCAAGCGAGCTAAGATAAAAATGGTTGAGGGCATTAGGAACATCTACCGTAGCACCATTATTGATGGTTAAGTTGTTAATGGTTGCACCGGCTGTAATTTCTAGCGCACCACTATTCACTGTGGCATTTGCAGTGCTACCAGGAACACCGACCGTCCAGTTAGCCGCATTTGTCCACAAACCTATACCGTTCCAAATATTTAACTGCACACTTTCATAAGCCCCAATACTTGGGTTGGTAACACTGCGACTTGTACCTAGGTAATCGACCGTGATACCAACTACTGGGTTACCCGCACTTATTGCAGGAGAACCTTCTAGCAGGTGCATATTGGTTGCGGTTGCAAACAACGGATTGCCACTCAACGAATTCCCGTCTTTGCCTGTAGCCGTCTGCCACTCAGCAATACCTATATGTATGGTATCTCTTATAAAACCAATGGCATCAGCACGGTACAGGTTATAGTTAAGGCCGGTAAAGCTGGTATCGTTGGCTAGACTGTAAACTGCGCGTCGACTGCTGTTAGTTTGTGAATTTGCAAAGACGTTATTAGTAATGTTTAAACCAGTCACAGTTGCGCTGCTTATGAACAAGGCAGCCGTATTGACGTTATTGGTTTGTTTTGTGTTTAAATTTACGCTGTTGAAGTGTGAATTGTAACCACCACCGTTGCTGATCGTAATGCCATGGCCGTTATCCGCTCGATTGAATGGTTCTCCTAAACTGCTTACGTCATAAACCACATTATTAGCACCCGTTACGCCGTTGTTGGAAGTTGAACTAGCCAAATGAGTACCCTGCGCTCCGTATCTTGAAGCACTGGTATTTTTTACATCAGAAATCAAATTTCGGGTAATGCTGCTTGCTGATTGAATACCTCCTAAAAAAAACCGGCGGCATTGTTGTCAGCGTTTGTTCGCTCAACCCCTTGTATGGTATTTTCACTAATAGTGGCCCCATTTTGTTGGAAAACACCAATTCCACGGAAACCTATCCGGTCAGCAGGTACAGTGGCTGAACCAATGGTGTTACCAGTTATTACCAGTCCAGTCTCCATTACAGTTGGTCCAACGGCTGCTACGCCACATTGGGCTTTTCGCAATACGTTATTTAAGACATTATTATTGCTGTTGGCAACTTCTGCCACAGCACCCATAGCACTACCACTTAACATGATACCTGTCAAGTTAGACGTTGACGAGTTACCATCAACAGTCACATTTCGGACCGTATTGTTAGTTGCACCATTGCCAATTAAGCTATCGAACCAAATTAGTGCGCTAGAAGCACCTGAATAGCTATTGGCAAAACGAAGGAAATTACCGGTACCACCATGACGACCGTCAATAATACGTACTGAAATCACAAGTGCGAAAAAAATAGAATTAGTTTAATATCAAAAATAACATTATTTATTTTCATCATATATTGATCAACAATTTTTATTGACTGGAAAATTTGACAATTAGCAACCTACCAAAATGTTCGAAATTAAGTCAAAAAAGGCTTTTAACTTCCAAATACCGTGATTTATATCACCTATAGCAATTTCTGCGAGGCTCAATTTCATAAAAAATAAAAATAAAAATCTCCCAAATATTTAAAAATATTAAGTGTTTAACTGTTGATCAATGTAAATAGGGACTGCATGGCGGCGTATAATTCAAACACAGTTGTTAAAATATTACATACCATCACGCTAATTTACTAAACACTTCACCCTAGAAATCTTTCAAAAAGAGGTTTGAAATATACCATCCCGTGCACCTTATGACTGTAGAGCGCTAGCAGTGCAAACAAGCCGTTGTTTTACAAACAGAATACCCTACTTTGTATACAAGAAAGCATAATCATGGAACGACACTCACTTTGCCGGCCCTTAAAAATTTTCGCAAGTTCTCATTTGGTTGCTCCCTTGCTGGTTGGCCTGGCGAATGGCAAGGCATAGGACAAACTGAAATTCAAAAGAAACATGGCCACCCCTACCTGGTATTTCTCTGAAATCGGCGCCCAGCTAAGCAAGTAAAACGCTTCAAATCAGCTAGGGTGTTGCGAAGTAAGGCCTGCTCACAGCTCCACCAAAAGGTAGTTCTTGAACGCCTGCCTTTTTCATTTGCCCCTTCCCGCGGTTTAAAGGCACATTGGCACGTCGCACCCTAAAAAGAACGAGTATTTCGTTGCTTTTCACGCCAAACAGCCGTTTTTTTACAACATGCAATCCATTCGCCTCGGTATCCTTCGAGAAGGCAAAGTGCCATCTGACCACCGCGTTCCCCTCATTCCTGAACATTGCCAAGAACTGCTGCAACAGTACGGTAGTTTAGAAATATTGGTGCAACCCTCCGATATCCGCTGTTTCGCTGAATCAGCCTACCAACGTGCGGGCTGTATAATTAGTGAAGACCTCAGCAGCTGCGATGTTTTGATGGGTGTTAAGGAAATCCTAGTGAGTTTGTTGATGCCGAATAAAACCTATCTGTTTTTTTCACACACCATTAAAAAACAGTCGTATAACCGCAAGCTGCTTCAAAAAATGCTGCAGCTGCATATCCGTATGATCGATTATGAGTTACTCACCTTCGATAATGGCAAGCGGGCGGTAGCCTTTGGTCACTTCGCTGGTGTGGTGGGCAGCCACAACGGTTTGCTTACCTATGGTCGCCGAACGGGTAAGTTTCATCTTCAGCCCGCCCATTCATTTCGTGATTATGCGGAGATGCGAGCTAGCTACACGGGCATCAACCTGCCTCCCATGAAGGTGGTAGTTGCTGGCACGGGTCGAGTAGGCGCTGGTGCAGTGGAGATGCTGAGTGTGGCAGGTTTACGCAAAGTGAGTCCGCAGGAATTTCTCACTGAGGATTTCAACGAAGCCGTGTATTGCGAACTGCGCAGTAAAGACATGTATAAGCATCGGGAGAACAGGTCTTGGGACGGTACCCATTTCCACACCCATCCTGAGGAATACGTATCCATTTTTGAGCCGTATACCCAAGTAGCCGACCTCATGATCAACACCATTTATTGGTCGCCCAAAGCCCCCGCGTTTTTCAGCAAAGACGACATGAAACAGCCAGGCTTTAGCATCAAAACCATTGCCGATATTACTTGCGATATCGAAGGCAGTATCCCTTCTACGCTGCGCGCGAGCACCATTCCCGACCCCGTATACGGCTATGACCCTCAAAAAGAAACAGAGACCTTGCCGTTTGGCCCAGGGTCCGTCGATGTGATGGCGGTCGATAATCTCCCCTGCGAATTACCCGTAGATGCCTCGCGCGAATTCAGTTACAACTTGGTTAAACATGTGATGCATTTATTATTGTCTTCCGATAAACACCCGATGATGGCACGCGCTACCATTACCCATGCTGGTAGTCTAACACCCGATTTTGCCTACCTCGGTCCAGGCTATGCACTTTCCGATTGAGCAGGTGGCTCATCCTTTATTTTTTCCTGGATTTCATTAAATCGGGCTGTCGTTGGCACCTAATTGCCCCCTTTTGGTGCTTGAGAGCCTGCGAAATCGGAGAAACTACGCCGAGCCATGCCAAAGCTGCTGTTACTGGAAAAAGACATCCTCTTCAGCCAGCATGGTATAAACGGGCACTTACAATGAGTTGACGTCTGCTTTTTTCAACAACGGCGGGCCCAATAATCTATTTTGGTCCCCGTTTATTTTGGTCCCTGTTAATAACTAACAATGCAGCTCTAACCAATGTTTCTCTATTTCAATGGGAAAAACGGCTAGAAACTTCGTCAAATCCACTTTTTCCTGCTTATCTAAAACCTCATCAAAGGCCCAGAAAACAGCTCTAAAAAAGACCAAAAGTGTCCATTTATCAAAACGTACGGAACTACAAAATAGCTTTCCGACGTGCTCCGTTGCCAATTGCAGGAGTTTTGAAGTAACAGCGCGCCTCAAGAAACGCCTACAAAGCTAGCCTTGCTCAAATTCAAAGCAGTAAGTACCTTTACTAACCAGTTGTACGGTGGCGGGCCCTGTCAGCGGCAAACGGACTTCCGCACTTCGCTTGGCTTGTCCAAGGGTGTCAACCGCACAAATACAGTGGTCAGTCGAAAACCCGTGCATACCTCCAAGGTTAAGGACACTCCCGCATTGGTGCCTTGAAAAACTACCAAAAAAGGCAAACGGGTAATCCCCATGCATCACACATGGTTGCACCTACCAAAGTGGGCACAGTAGAGGGGCGGTTTGGGTAGCACACCCTATTCAATTTGTGATCATATACCTCCTTGATGGACTCTTTTGACAATTGCGTTTTATAAACGATGAAGCGAAACATACATTTATTCTTAACAACTGTAAAGAGCTTTTACAAACTAATCTGAACGACCTAATTTTACGAAACGACAGCCAAGGTGCTGGTTAAGACGACTGCCGCGGCCTTGTTCAATACCCGAGGACTTAACGTTACCCTACGCGACATTGCCGCAGACCTGCACAAAAGCTACGGCAACATCACCTATCACTGTACCAGCAAGGAGGCCTTATTAATAGAACTGCATACCATGCTGCAAGCCGAGCTCGATATTTTGAGCCAGCAGCTTCGAAACAGCCAGAACTTGCTCCAGTCATTTACCGAAGCACTCCGCATTACCTATGCCACTTCCCGCCGCTATCGCTTCGTTTAGGCAGCTTTTTTGGCGTTAAACCGGTGTTACCCAGCTCTCACGACAGCAGGCCAAAGGCACCAGCAGCAGGCCATGGCATTGTACAAACAAAAACTTCAACGCTTACAGCAAGTGGGACTCTTGCGCCGTGATTTACCAGAAAGTAGTTTAGATACCTTAATGCACTTAAGTGGCTTGGCGCGAACGTTTTTCTTAACCGCCATGCATAACAAAATAACGAGTCCGCGGAGCAAGAAATATGGTATTATTGGCAAGTCAACAACATCCTCTGGCCCCGTCTAAATCCTTCAAGGATAGCGGCATTTGAAAATCTACCGGCTGCATCTTGGCGTGAACACCCGGGACATCCCTACCTCGTCAACATTCAATACATGTATAGAATATAAATACATATAAAATATCAACTAAGTTTAATTAATATATTTATGGATTTATTTATGTTGTGAGCATTTTTCAACATACAATTTCTGAAACAATCATTGTAATTCAAAATAATAATTGAGAAATAACAGCAAATTCTTTATTGTTTGCATTGCATTTTTTTTTTGCAAAAGTTTACGAATGTAACCAAGTATAAAAGAAGTATCAACCCACCAACCCTAGAAAGCTGATGTTCGAATTATTACAATTCCCCAGTATCATCGAAGGCAACAATACCGAGTTGCGACAAGTGGCCCCAGACCTTATAAACGGCCTCAAACTCCACGAAAAGCGTCGGGCTTACGTCATCGGTAATTTAGCACTCACCGAAGGTGTAGCTCCGCACAAAAATATCAACTCTGCCCCTGGCGAGCTCGAATACCAATTGTTGTTGAAGTCGGCATTGCTCCTTGCCGCCAGCGAATTGGGTAAAAATAAACTGACTGTTACCACGGGATTTCCTACATCTACTTACCAGCTTTTTAGAGAGCAAGCCGTAGAAATCATAGAAAAAGAGCACATCATTGAGTACGACCCTGCTACCTATTCCAATACCGTTCGCCGCAACATGCCGGTAACGGTGAACAAGGTGCAGGTAATGCCCGAAATTCAAGGCTGCATTTTAGGCTTGCGTAACGGACAACCACAAGCTAAAGGCAATTTCTTTGTCGTTTCCCTCGGCTTCGGCACTTGTGAGGCGGTAATGAGCACAGAAAGCGGTACCGTACAGCGTACCTCTATTTCAACAAAGGGTTTGCGCTATGCCGTGAACTTAATGATGAATGAGCTAGGTAAAAAATATTACCTCGAATTGCAAAACGAGCACCAGTTTGACCAAGCCTTCCAAAAAGGCTTTCTTTTCAGTAACCGTAAAAGGGTAGATTTGCGAGAGACCCGTGAGCGTGTTTTGCAACAATACTACCAGGATGTTATTTCCCCTGCCCTGCGCAAGGCTTTCCAGGATGCCGACTTTCAGCGGGCCGATAAGCTTTACCTTGTAGGAGGCGGCGCATATTACGAAGACTTACTAGCCCAGTTCAACCAAGAATTTCAAGATGTAGTGGAAGTCATAGTACCGCAAGACCCTGCCGGTATGGCCACTATTGGCTATTGTATCAACAGCATACAGCTCAATAATGGTGATGCTTCGGCAGCCATTGGCATCGACTTAGGCAATGCTACTACGATTGTAAGTTTTGCCAAAGCCAGTAGTACGCCTGCACCTGAAACCGATCGCTCAGAAATCAGCCGTGAAATGCCTTCCGAAAATAGTGCTCCCACACCTCCTGCCGTAAAACCCTCGCCCATGGTCCGCCCAGTAGCACCAGCACCGGTTTTAAATAAGGTGGTGGAAGCGGAGGAATTAGCTCCTGTTGCTAATACAGCCGCAAACGCTACTGACGCCGCTCCCCCAACCATGCACACTCCCAAAATTACGGCTCCTGCCAAAAGTGGCGATCGTTTAGGTAAGTTTTTGAAGACGGGGATGTGGTAAAGATTCACAATGCATAAATGCATTACAAATTTATCAATCATCTTGAGAGGCCGTTACAGGCCTCTTTTTTTATGCGTTGGCCGTCCAATAAAGTAGCATAGTTCAACAAATTGCGCAACTCTTTTCATAATTGCGGGCAATTTATTGAGCATAATAATCGGCAACTTATCTTTAGTGACACCAACATGAAAATCATTAATATGCTCATCCGGATGATTGCAAGTAGTGAGATAAAAGCCAGTTGTTCCACTTTGGTTATGCTCTAAATGTGCTCATTATTGTCGTTTGAGGCCTGAAAGAGGCTTTTTAGAGTTTGTTGCTATCTAGCGGATGAACGCAATAATTAATTAAAGATTCGATAACCTGCTTGGATTAGAACCAAAATAAGTTTGGACCACCTTTGACCAATCTAAATGAAACCTCAATTATGAAAACGAACGTTTTACAGTCTTTCAAAAAATCACTCCTTACCTTGTTATTGCTTTTTGGCGGATTTGGAGCAATTAATGGTCAAATTTTGACTTTTGAATTCTCTGGCTTAGCCGGTAATGAAGCTACAGCCAACTCGAATTTCAATAACGCAGGACTAAACACCTCTACCATCAGCAGAGGCGCAGGACTCACTGCTAGTAATAACGGTGGCCGATTCAACGCAACATCGTGGGCAATTGTTTCCATTGCCAACGCGGTTAGTGGTAACAACTACATGGAATTCACAATTACGCCAAATGGCAGCAACCAATTTTCGGTCAGCACCATTGACATTCAGCTTCAAAGATCTAGTGCTGGTAATTCAGCTTTGGCCTTAAGAAGTTCTGTAGACGCTTACGCGACTGACCTCGACGGAGAAAAGGCTGTAATTGATAATACAACTACCCAGACCTTCACCTTTACAATAAACCAAACCAATTCTAGCGCTGCTGTCTCGTACAGGCTTTATTCTTACGCAGAAACTGCAGTTGGATCAGGAGGTCCGGGCGATGGCATTGGTAACGATATCACGGTAAATGGAACCGTTTCAAGCTCCTTAAACCCCTCCGTCACCTTGAGCTCTCCAGCACAAGTTTCGGCGGCAAATGTGAACCGAGGCGCCGCCAACCACATCCTTTCAGCCTTCCGTGCGGCAGTAGCCGATGCTGATGCGCTGCTCAACCAAGTGTCTTTCGTTTCTGCTGGCACTTACAGCGCTGCCAGTGATTTAAGCAATTACAGACTTTGGTACAACAGTGCTGATAATTTCGGAGCTGCTTCTAATCTGGCCACCATCGGCACTGGTGTTGCCACTTCTGGTACGGTTACTTTTACAAGTTTGTCGCAAACCATACTTGAAAATGCCACGGGTTATTTTTGGATTACGGTGGATGTGGCCGCCAGTGCAGCAGCAGGAAACACCCTGTTCGCTGCTACGCATATCCTTACGTTTGGCTCCGGAAGTAGTTCTGGCTCCATCGCTGATGGCAATGCACAAACCATTCAATCTGTTACTCCCACGCTGGTATTGAGTTCACCTAGCCCTGCGGTAGTTGCCAGCACTTTCGATCAAAACACCACCAACAACCTGATTTATCGCTTTGATTTAGCCATCACCGCAGCTAATACGGCTCTAACAACCATCGACATCACTACGACCGGCAACTATGCTGCCAATGGGGTGAGCAACCTCAAGGCTTGGTATTCTACTGATGCTGCTTTCGATGCTGTTTCAGACGTTTTACTAACCACCATCGCTGCCCCCACTCTTGCAGGGGTTCAAGCTTTCTCAGGCTTCAATCAAGCGTTATTAAGCGGCAATACATCTTACCTCTTCGTTACTGTAGATGTTAGCTGTGTTGTCGTGCCCGCCGCAACTATTGGCGTGGATGCCCTAACCACCGCCAATTTTACAACCACAGCGAGTGCGTCTGGCAGCGCGAGTGCATCAGGCACCCACAGCTTCACCGAGACTACACCCAACAACAGCACCGCCTTGGCCACCAACATTGCCAATCAAAGCATCACCATCAGCTGGACCAATCCCACAGCCTGCTACGGTGAAATAATGATTATTGCTAAAGCCAGCAGCACCATCGCCGGCACGCCTACAGGCGATGGTTCGGCCTACACTGCCGCTCTCGATTTTGCTGGTGCAGGCACTCCTTTTGATGGCGGCAAAGTGGTATATAAAGGAAGTACTTCAAGCCAAACCATTACCGGATTAACCAACGGCACCCCCTATTTCGTAAGAATTTTTACCAGAAATGGCGCAACTTGGAGCGCTGGGTCGGAAGTGAATGCAACTCCCGCTAATATTGTTGCCGTTAATGCAGATG
>Ga0209284_10000194_pt1 | contig 95218 bp, 80 predicted proteins | sample FRY03_FD_187211 | JGI IMG/M metagenome (GOLD analysis project Ga0209284, IMG submission 187211) | Freshwater microbial communities from Lake Fryxell liftoff mats and glacier meltwater in Antarctica - FRY-03 (SPAdes) (version 2) | ecosystem: Environmental > Aquatic > Freshwater > Ice > Glacier... | reverse complement strand
ATAAGTAACTCTAATTTCACACCATGAAAGTAAGATATACCTAAGAAACAACCTAATAATTTCAATGACTATATGACATGAAACTAAATGTTTTTATTGTCTTTGTGTCATGTTAAAATAAAAACTAAATTAGCACTGATTAGTTACCCCGAAGTTTTGCTTCGGGATTTTTGATATGACTTAGTAATTATATTTTTACAATTTATTGATATTCAGTATTTTATTTTTAAGTCTTACGTCTTAAGTCACGCAATCTTATGTCGAATATATACAATTTGGGTGATAATGGTATAATTTAAATTTTATTCGTCTACCAATACCCATTCCCCTTTATCTAGAAGTGGTATGGCTTGTTTGAATTTCATGGATTTGTTTTCACCACTCATCACATGTTTGATGGTTACTTTATCGTTTCTGCCAATTTTTGGTTTGTCCCTTACAATTGTTTCGGTAACTTGTTGTCTTTGTTGGGTATTACCGGCTGCTCTGGACTGTGCTGAACGCTCACCCATGTTAGGGATTTCGTCTTTTTGCGTTTGCAAATTTTCCCTGCTTTTGCGTTGTCGTGCTTCCTGTATCTGGGTTTGATCCTGATTGGGGAGTTCTCCTTTAAACAAGAAAGAAACCACATCTTTATTTACCTTTTCTATCATTATCTTGAATAATTCAAAGGCCTCAAATTTATAGATTAGTAAAGGGTCTTTTTGCTCGTGAACCGCTAATTGTACAGATTGTTTCAGCTCATCCATTTTACGTAAATGTGTTTTCCAAGCGTCATCTATTATTGCAAGGGAGATGTTTTTTTCGAAATCCTGAATAAGTTGTTTTCCTTTGGTTTCATACGCTTTTTCAAGATCTGTAGCCACATTTAGGGTTTTTACACCATCGGTGAAAGGAACCAAGATGCGTTTGTACATATCTTTTTGCTGCTCATACACATTTTTGATTACAGGGAACGCTACTTCCGCATTACGGATCATTTTCTCCTGATAATGCTTATACACATTTTTGTAAACTATACCTGCAATTTCTATGTAGTCTTTTTTCTCAAATTCTTCCTCAGTAACCGGGGAACTCATCGAGAAGAAACGTATTAACTCAAACTCAAAGTTTTTGTAATCTTGTGTGAGCTTGTTGTTATTTGCAATTACTTCTGCTGTATCATAAATCATATTGGCAATATCTACACGTAAACGTTCGCCAAACAATGCGTGGTACCTGCGCTTGTAAACTACTTCACGCTGTGCATTCATCACATCATCATACTCTAATAAACGTTTACGAATACCAAAGTTGTTTTCTTCTACTTTTTTCTGAGCGCGTTCAATAGATTTAGAAATCATGGAGTGCTGAATTACATCTCCTTCTTTTAATCCCATTCTATCCATTAATTTAGCAATACGCTCACTACCGAAAAGGCGCATTAAATTGTCTTCCAGGGAAACATAAAATTGCGAACTTCCGGGATCTCCCTGACGGCCGCTACGACCTCTTAACTGCCTGTCCACACGTCTGGAATCGTGACGTTCTGTTCCTACTATCGCAAGACCTCCAGCTTTTTTCACTTCTTCTGAAAGCTTAATGTCTGTTCCACGACCTGCCATATTAGTTGCAATGGTCACTACGCCAGCATGTCCGGCTTCTTCGACTATTTGTGCTTCTTTTTTGTGAAGTTTTGCATTTAAAACATTGTGTCTTATGTTCCGTATACTAAGCATCCTGCTTAATAATTCAGATATTTCTACAGAGGTGGTACCTATAAGTACAGGTCTTCCGGCGTTAGAAAGTTCTACCACTTCTTCAATCACTGCGTTGTATTTTTCGCGTTTTGTTTTATAAATTTTGTCTTCTCTATCGTGGCGGGAAATAGGTCTGTTAGTAGGGATTTCTACTACATCGAGTTTATAGATTTGCCAAAGTTCACCGGCTTCGGTTACTGCGGTACCTGTCATACCGGCCAGTTTGCGGTACATTCTGAAATAATTCTGAAGTGTCACTGTGGCAAAAGTTTGTGTCATTGCTTCAATTTTGACATTTTCTTTCGCTTCAATAGCCTGGTGAAGTCCGTCACTGTAACGACGACCGTCCATAATACGTCCGGTTTGTTCGTCTACAATCATTACCTTATTTTCCATCACCACATACTGGCTGTCTTTTTCAAACAAGGCATATGCTTTCAGCAACTGGCTCATTGTGTGAATGCGTTCACTCTTTATACCGAATTCCCTGAAAAGGTCTTCTTTCTTTTCAGCTTCTTCTTCTTTGGGAAGGTCTAAATTTTCGATCTTGGCAATTTCAAGCCCCATTTCAGGCATAACAAAAAATTCTGGGTCATCTTCTCCCGAAAGAAAATCTACACCCTTGTCGCTCAATTCTATTTGGTTGTTTTTTTCGTCAATAACAAAATATAATTCCTTGTCCACGATAGGCATCTCTTTGTTATTATCCTGCATATAGTGGTTTTCGGTTTTCTGAAGTATTTGTTTTATGCCTTCTTCCGAAAGGTATTTAATAAGCGCCTTATTTTTAGGAAGACCCCTGAAAACACGAAGTAATTTTAAACCACCTTCTTTGGTATTGCCTTCCGCTATCAATTTTTTTGCTTCCGCCAAAACACCGGTCAAATATTGCCGCTGTATGTTTACCAGTTCGCTGATTTTTGGCTTCAACTCATTAAACTCATGTCTGTCCCCTTCCGGCACAGGACCTGAAATAATCAATGGAGTTCTCGCATCATCAATTAATACAGAATCGACCTCATCGACAATCGCAAAATGATGCGGCCGTTGCACCAAATCATCCGGGGCGTGGGCCATGTTGTCACGCAGGTAGTCAAAACCAAATTCATTGTTTGTTCCAAAGGTGATATCTGCATTATATGCTTTTCTTCTTTCTGGGGAGTTGGGCTGGTGGTAATCGATACAGTCTACACTTAAACCGTGAAACTGATAAATAGGTGCCATCCAGGCACTATCCCTTTTTGCAAGGTAGTCGTTTACGGTTACTAAGTGAACTCCTTTTCCGGCGAGGGCGTTTAGGTATACGGGAAGTGTTGCAACAAGGGTTTTTCCTTCCCCTGTTTGCATTTCTGCTACTTTGCCCTGATGTAGGGCAACACCACCTATAAGCTGCACATCATAGTGCACCATATCCCAGGTGATTTCTTTTCCTGCGGCATCCCATGAGTTTGACCAGATGGCTTTGTCCCCATCGAGTGTGACATAAGTCTTTGTTGCTGAAAGTTCGCGGTCATAGGTAGAAGCGGTAACGGTAAGGGTGTTGTTTTCCACAAACCGTTTAGCGGTTTCTTTTATAACAGCAAAAGCTTCCGGAAGGATATCGTCTAATGTTTTCTTTTCAACCGCGTACAAATCATCTTTGATTTTGTCAATCTGGTTGTAAATGTCTTCATTACGGTTTATATCTTCACTGGTGTTTGCCTCTTCCGTAAGTTTTTTTATTTCTTCTTGAAGTTCTTTACGGGAATCTGCCAGAACCTGACGGAATTTGTCAGATCTAGCACGAAGTTCGTCTAAAGAAAGTTTGGAAATTTCTTCTTCGTGTTTTTTTATTTTAATAACATAGGGCATTATATCGCCTATGTCTTTTTTGGATTTATCCCCTATAAAAACTTTTAATACTTTATCTAAAAATGTCATATTTAATATGTGGTATTTAGCAGTTCAAATTTATGCAAAAAAAAAGCCTCTGATGAGACTTTTTTAATATGTTTAATTTTATTAACTAATATTCGTCCTCGTTCCAAAGATAATCTTCGTCAGTTGGGTAATCCGGCCAAATTTCTTCAATGGAGTCGTAGGAATCACCCTCATCCTCAATTGCTTGTAAATTTTCAACTACTTCTAAAGGAGCACCGGTCCTAATTGCATAATCAATTAGTTCGTCTTTAGTTGCAGGCCAGGGCGCATCGCTTAAATAGGATGCTAATTCTAATGTCCAGTACATAGCACTTTGGTTTAATTTTCTGCAAAAATAATTTTTTAGATCAAAAAGTCAAGGAAAATCGTAATTATTTCTACGTTATTTTTAAGAACTTTGCCCTATTTTTTATAAGAGCCTCATTGTTAGCTTTTTATAAAGCATAAAATTAAGTTAATTTACCTTTTTAGGAATCCATTTAATTTCGTCTACTTTTAAGTCTTTGGACAATTTTCGTGCCAGTACAAATAGATAGTCAGAAAGTCGGTTTAAATAGGTTAAAACGTGTGCATCCACAGGTTCATTTTCATGAAGAAAGCTTGTTTGGCGCTCTGCACGTCTACATACACAGCGTGCTATGTGACAGAATGACACTGAAGGATGACCTCCCGGTAATATAAAATTTGTCATAGGGGCAAGGCTGTCATTCATCATGTCGATTTCATTTTCCAGAAGGGTAATGTCCTCTTCATCAATTTTGGGAATATTTAATCGTTCTTTGCCGCTTTTCAAAATCGCTTTTTCAGGATCTGTTGCTAAAATGGCACCTGCCGTAAACAATCTGTCTTGAATATGGGTGAGGATTTCCTTAGAACGCACATCTATATCCTGATCCCGAAGCAGTCCAATATGCGAGTTGAGTTCGTCTACAGTACCATAACTTTCTATACGGATGTGGTGCTTAGGAACCCGGGTGCCTCCATAAAGAGACGTGGTACCTTTATCTCCGGTTTTTGTGTATATTTTCATGAATAATAGACTTTAGATTTAAGACATTAGATTTTAGAATATTGTTACTCTTTTTTTTCTTTTTTACGTTCCAGATAGCGTTTTCTGAAGTTGCGATTTTTTTGATGTTTTCGGTTCTTTTTTAAACGGTTGCTGTTCCAAAGAAAAAAGAATAAAAACAATACAATAAGTACAATATATAAAAGTGTATCGTTATCCATTTTCAGAGTAGTTTACATTTTTTATTCCGCAGGCACAGGGAAACCCCTGTCACGCATTAAGGCTTCTATTTTTGCATCCCTGCCCCTGAATTTTCGATACGCTTCTGCAGGATCCATCGCATTGCGAGGAGCAAAAAGGTATTTCACAAGCTTTGCAGATAATTCTTTATCGTAAAATCCGCCGGGAGCTTCTTCAAAAGCTTCAGCAGCGTCAGAAGTCAGTACATCTGCCCACATATACCCGTAATAAGCTGTGGCATATCCTTCACCGGAGAAAACGTGTCCAAAATGTGGTGTGCGATGACGCATTACAATTTCTTTCGGCATATTTAATGCTGCAAGCGTTTCTTTTTCAAACTTTCTCGGGTTTATATCTTTAGGATCGGTGGTGTGGTATTTCATATCCATCAACGCAGATGCTAAAAATTCTGTTGTGGCAAAACCCTGATTGAACGTTGCTGCATTTTTTATTTTTTCTACCAATGCAGGAGGAATAACCTCCCCGGTTTTGTGGTGCTTTAGAAAGCGATTTATAATTTCATCGGTATACAACCATCGTTCCAGTAACTGCGATTGAAACTCGGTGTAATCCCTAACACCTCCGTTGAGAGTAGGATAGCGCACTTCCGATGAAAGAAAATGCAAGGCATGGCCAAACTCGTGAAAAAATGTTTCTGCATCATCCCAGGAAATTAAAACAGATTCTCCCGGAGGCGCTTTTACAAAATTAGAATTGTTAGAGGCCAAAACTGTCTTTTTTCCGTCAAAGGTGGAATGACTTCGGTATTGCGTCGCCCAAGCACCAGAACGTTTTCCCTGACGGGCAAATGGGTCTAAATAAAATAAACCAATATGCACCCCGGTATCCACATCGTTTACTTCCCATACTTTTACATCTTCATGAAAAACGGGAACACTGCCATCTGTTATTGGGGTAAATTTGTAATTAAAAAGTTTTTCGGCGGTATAGAAAATGGCATCGGTTAAATTGTTCAATTCCAGATACTGTTTCACCTCGTCTGAGTCTAAATCATATTTTTCTTTCCGCACTTTTTCCGCATAAAAACGGTAATCCCATGGTTCTATAGTGATGTTGTTTCCTTCAGCTTTTGCAATAGCCTGCATATCTGCCACTTCTTCCTCAACGCGGGCAATAGCAGCAGGCCAAACGGCTTCCATCAGATCCATCGCATTTTGTGGGGTTTTTGCCATGCGGTCCTGCAAGCGCCATTGGGCAAAATTGTCATACCCTAAAAGTTGAACTCGCTCGTGTCTTAATTTTAAAATCTGTGCTACAATATCGTTATTGTCATTTGCATCGTTGTTGTCCCCTCGCGAATAATAGGTTCTCCATACTTTCTCACGCAATTCCCTTTCTTCTGAATAAGTTAAAAAAGGATCCATGGAAGAGCGTGTATTAGTAATTGCATATTTCCCTTCCTGTCCATTATCAGTAGCTGTTTTCGCGGAAGCGTTTACAAAAGACTCCGGTAAACCTTTTAGTTGGTCACCGTTGATATAGGTAATATAATTTTCTTCATCAGCCAGGACATTGTTGGAAAACTTGGTATATAAACTAGATAATTCACTGTCAATTGCTGCGTAACGCTTTTTATCTTCATCACTTAAATTTGCACCGTTCATTTCAAACTCCTTGTATTTGAGTTCGATTAGTCGCTGTTGATCCCCTTCCAATGGAGTCTTTAAAGAATTTTCATAGATGGTTTTAATGCGCTCAAAGAGAGGCCTGTTTTGTGAAATAGCGGAACGGTATTCTGCAATTTTAGGTGCTAGGGTGGTTTGTATTTCCCGGAATTCAGGAGTAGACATATTACTGCTCCAAATTCCATAATATACAAATGCCCTGTCTAAATCTGCACCGGCACGCTCTAAAGCTATTATGGTATTTTCAAAAGTAGGCTCTTCTGGATTGTTAGCAATGGCATCTATTTCATCCAAATGGGAAGCTATACCTGTTTCAATGGCAGATTGGACCTCAGTGACATCCATTTTGTCAAAGGCGGGAATTCCGTCATACGGGCCTTTCCATTGTGCTAAAAGCAAATTTTCATTCATTTCTGAAGCGGTGTTTTTATTATTTTTGTCATTGCTGCAACTCGCGATGAGAAGCAGAATACCCAAGCCCATTGCAGTCTTGGTAAACGAAAATTTTCTGTGATAATTCATTGTGTTTGTGGATCCATTAATACTAAAGAGGCAGCAATTTACGGATTTTTTTAATTCTTAGGAACAGGATTTTAAACGGATAAATATCCCGAGTTCAAAAAATGACGTTGTATTTTAGAAATTTATTAGAAAGTCAATTTTTTCTTACGCAGTTCAAAATTTTGACCTAGATATACTTTTCTTACCATTTCGTCTGCAGCGAGTTCTTCGGGTTCCCCGTGTTTAAGAATACTTCCTTCAAACATTAAATAGGTCCTGTCTGTAATAGCTAGGGTTTCCTGTACATTGTGATCTGTAATAAGTATACCTATATTTTTATCTTTTAGTTGTGCAACAATGCGTTGAATATCTTCTACGGCAACAGGATCCACTCCTGCAAAGGGTTCATCGAGTAGAATAAAATTTGGGCTGGTAGCAAGTGCTCTTGCAATCTCTGTGCGCCTTCTTTCACCTCCCGAAAGTAAATCCCCGCGATTTTTTCTAATGTGACTTAAACCGAATTCCTCAATTAAGGATTCCATTTTGGCAAGCTGTTCTTTTTTAGATAGTTTAGTTAGTTGTAAGACACTTAAGATGTTTTCTTCAATACTCAGTTTCCTGAAAACAGAGGCTTCCTGTGCAAGGTAACCAATCCCATTTTGAGCACGTTTGTACATAGGAAATTTAGTGATTTCAGTGTTTTCAAGAAATATTTTGCCACTATTTGGTTTAATAAGACCAACAATCATGTAGAATGACGTTGTTTTTCCTGCTCCATTGGGTCCTAAAAGACCTACAATCTCCCCACGGTTCACTTCGACATTAATGCCTTTTACAACTTCACGTCCTTTATAAGATTTGACTAAATTTTCTGCTCTTAATTTCATAATGAGTTTTCAAGTTTGCTTGGCCAGTTTGCTTCGCTCGTGTCAGGTTTGCTTAAACCTGTTTCAGGAATTATTTTTTTCTAATGCTTCCCAAAATGAATAAGCCCTGCGTAAATGTGGAACAACAATAGTGCCACCCACTAAAGTAGCAATACCTAAAGTTTCCATAATCCCTTCTTTTTTAACCCCAAGTTGATGTGCTGTTTGCAAATGGTATGCAATACAATCATCACAGCGCAAAACTGCAGAAGCCACGAGTCCTAAAAGTTCTTTGGTTTTTACATCCAGCGCTCCTTCCATATACGCATTGGTGTCTAGGTTAAAGATACGTTTTATTAATTTATTGTTATCCGAAAGCAGTTTTTCGTTCATCTTTTCGCGGTAGGCATTGAATTCTTCTACAGGATTATTTTGCATTTTCTTTTCTTTTTTGGTTTCTAGTAACAATTTTAGATATGTAAATGCTTACCTCATATAAAATTATTATAGGTATGGCAACGATTATCTGACTTACGATATCCGGTGGCGTAATCACGGCAGATAATATCAGCACAACCACAAGACTCATTTTTCTATATTTTTTTAATATTTCAGGGGTAACTACACCTATTTTAGTTAAGAAATAAATTATTATAGGAAGTTCAAATATCAACCCTGAAGCAATAACCGAGGACCGCACCAACCCTATATAACTACTCAAATCAAATTCGTTAAGGACCTCTTGACTTACTTGATAATTTCCAAGAAAATTGATAGATAAAGGAGCTATAACGTAATATCCAAAAAGCACACCGATAAAGAAAAGTAAGGAGGATATAAAAATAAAACCCCTTGCCGTACTTCGCTCATTCACCATCATTGCCGGACTTACAAATTTCCAAAATTCATAAATCACATAGGGAAATGCCACTATAAAGCCCGCACTTATAGAGGTCCAAACGTGCGCACTGAACTGCCCGGCCATAAGCCTGCTCTGCACCTTGAACGGGAGTTCATCAAAACAAAATGCGTCTTGCAGTCCCACATATTGAGCAATATTACATAGAACACGGTAGGTTATAAAATCGCCTTTTTTAGGGCCAAATATTATAGTGTCAAAGATAAAATCCTTGGCAATGAACGCAGCGATTCCAACAACCACGACGCTAAGTGTAGCCCTTATGAGATGCCATCGCAGATCTTCTAGGTGATCCAGAAAGGACATTTCCTGATTTGGATCTTTTTTATTTTTTTCTGACATTATATAATGCCTTCTTTTATTAGATTATGTATATGAATAACACCCTCAAAGTTTCCTTCTTTTTCCACCAGTAACTGTGTAATGCCATTAGTATCCATCATTTCCATGGCTTGCATTGCCATGGCGTCGTTTTCAATGCGTTTTGGGTTTGTGGTCATGATATCTTTGGCTTTAAGGGAAGTGATATTGTCTGTTTTTACAAGCATGCGCCGCAAATCACCATCAGTAATAATACCTATTATTTTATTGTTTTCGACAACAGCAGTGACTCCGAGCATTTTTTCAGAAATTTCTACAATTACTGTTTTTATATCTGCATCTGGTGAAACCATTGGTTTTAAGTTTGTTTCACTTAAGTCTTTGACACGCAGGTAAAGTTGTTTACCAAGGGAACCACCAGGGTGAAATCGTGCAAAATCTTTACTGGAAAAACCTCGTAAATCGAGTAGACACATTGCAAAGGCATCCCCTATAACCAGTTGTGCTGTTGTACTGGTAGTGGGCGCTAAATTATTTGGACATGCTTCTTTTTCAACATAAGCGTGCAATACATAATCTGCATTTTTTCCGAGGAAAGAATCTTTGTTAGAAGTTATAGCTATTAATTTGTTGCCTAAAGATTTAATTAAAGGAACAAGTACTTTTATTTCGGGGGTATTTCCGCTTTTAGAAATACAAATCACGACATCCACCGGCTGAATGGTCCCCAAGTCTCCATGAATGGCATCAGCAGCATGCATAAATCCAGCAGGAGTTCCGGTAGAATTTAAAGTAGCAACGATTTTTGTGGCAATATTAGCACTTTTACCTATACCTGTTATTATAACCCTGCTTTTGGATTCAAACACATAACGAACAGCTTCTGCAAACTCATCATCCACAAGATTAGCGAGATAAGCTATTGCTTTGCTCTCCGTTTCTATGGTTTCTTTGGCTATGGAAATTATTTTTTGATTGTTTTGCAAAACTTAACAGTGTTTTAGGTTTGTACGTTACTAAGAAATCACTATATTTAGAGTACAAATGTAGATAAAATAATTATAGTAGAGTGAACGAAATTGACATACAAGCAGCCCTTAAAAAGCATTTTGGGTTTAGTAAATTCAAAGGTCTGCAAGAAGAGGTCATACGTAGTATAGTAAATAGAAAAAACACATTTGTCATTATGCCTACGGGCGGTGGCAAATCTTTGTGCTACCAACTACCTGCATTGATCACTGAAGGCACAGCTATTGTTGTTTCTCCCCTTATCGCATTGATGAAAAACCAAGTAGATGCCCTTCGAGGGTTATCTTCTGAGCATGGCGTTGCTCACGTGTTAAATTCTTCTTTGAATAAGACAGAAATAAAACAAGTTAAAAAAGACATTACAGAGGGCATCACAAAGTTACTTTATGTCGCGCCAGAGTCTCTTACCAAAGAAGAAAATGTCGCTTTTTTGCGAAGCGTACCCATATCTTTTATGGCCATCGACGAAGCACACTGCATTAGTGAATGGGGACATGATTTTAGACCCGAATACCGGAACTTAAAATCCATAATACATCGAATAGGTGATAACATCCCGATAATAGGTTTAACTGCAACTGCAACCCCAAAGGTGCAAGAGGATATACTCAAAAATCTGAATATGCAGGATGCTAATACTTTTAAGGCATCCTTTAATCGCCCTAATTTATATTATGAAATACGACCAAAAACTAAAAATGTAGACGGTGATATCATCAGGTTTATTAAACAAAATGAGGGTAAAAGCGGTATCGTTTATTGCTTGAGCAGAAAACGTGTGGAAGAATTATCCCAGACCCTCCAGGTGAATGGAATTAATGCCGTTCCCTACCATGCAGGGCTAGACCCAAAAACCAGAGTGCGCCATCAAGATATGTTTTTGATGGAAGACGCAGACGTGGTAGTGGCTACCATTGCTTTCGGTATGGGTATCGATAAACCCGATGTGCGTTTTGTAATTCATCATGACATTCCAAAAAGTATTGAAAGCTATTATCAGGAAACCGGTCGCGCAGGAAGAGATGGCGGTGAAGGTCATTGCTTGGCTTTTTATTCCTATAAAGATATTGAGAAACTTGAAAAATTCATGAGTGGCAAACCGGTCGCTGAACAAGAAATAGGGCAAGCATTATTGCAAGAAGTTGTCGCTTTCGCGGAAACTTCCATCTCTAGGAGAAAGTTTATTTTACACTATTTTGGAGAAGAATTTGACAATGCTACAGGGGAAGGCGGGGAAATGGATGATAATATGCGAAATCCCAAAAAGCAGCACGAATCCAAAGATGATGTCGTTAGGCTTTTGAAAGTTATTAAAGAAAGCAACCAGCAATACAAGTCCAAACCCATTGTGCAAATTCTTCAGGGAAAAATCAATGCATTGATCACTTCCCATCGTATTGACACACAATCTTTTTTTGGAAGTGGTAAAGATAGGGATGCAGCTTACTGGATGGCATTGTTACGTCAAGTACTGGTCTCCGGAATGCTTTCTAAAGACATAGAAACTTATGGTGTCATAAAACTCACCAAAGAAGGGGAAGCGTTTCTGCAGAAACCGATATCTTTTATGATGACAGAAGACCATTCCTATAAGGATGCAAACGATGATGTGGTGGAAACCGCTCAACGAGGCGGTGCAGTTGCAGATGAACAACTCTTCAAATTATTAAAAGAAGAACGAAAAAAAGTAGCACATAAACTTGGTTTGCCACCTTTTGTGATTTTTCAGGATCCATCCTTGGAAGATATGTCTTTAAAATATCCCTCCACCGTGGATGAACTATCCAATGTGCACGGTGTAGGAGAGGGCAAAGCAAAAAAATATGGAAAAAGCTTTGTAGATTTAATTAACAGATATGTAGAAGATAATGACATTTTACGACCTGATGATATGGTGGTAAAAACCACAGGAACCAATAGCGCTTTAAAACTTTACATTATCCAGAACGTAGACAGAAAATTACCGCTGGACGATATTGCTTCTGCAAAAGGCCTTTCCATGGATGACTTTATAAAGGAAATGGAAGCGATTGTATTTAGCGGCACGCGATTAAATATCGATTATTGGCTGGATGAAATCCTTGATGAAGAACAACAAGAAGAAATCCATGATTATTTTCTGGAAGCCAAATCCGATAAAATAAAAGAAGCAATGGATGAATTTGACGGCGATTATGAAGAAGAAGAACTCCGGCTATACCGCATAAAATTTATAAGTGAGGTAGGAAATTAATCCTTTGAAAAAAATCATCATATTACAATTCATGGCTATTTCTGAAATCCAGTAATTACAACCAGTATTTCTTTAATATTACAAATTTGGGTCGCTATACCTTTACCTTATCAGTCACTACTTTGTATGTGGGGTCTTCCACTATATTGACATCGATAATAGCTTCCGCATTGCGCAGTAGGTTTATACAATCTTGACTTAGATGGCGCAGATGAACTTTTTTACCCTGTTTTGCATAGCGGTGCGTAATGACGTTTACAGCCTCAATTGCTGACATATCCGCAATCCTACTTTCTTTAAAATCAATTATTATTTCTTCGGGATCTTCCAGTACATCAAATTTTTCAGAAAATAATGCAGTAGAGCCAAAAAACAAAGGACCGTAAATTTCATAATGTTTCACGCCATTTTCATCAATGTGCTTGCGTGCACGTATGCGTTTTGCGTTCTCCCAGGAATAAGCCAGCGCAGCAAGAATAACCCCTATGAGAACAGCAATTGCAAGATTATGGGTAATTGCTGTGATTAAAGTTACAAGCACCATTACAATAACATCAGACTTTGGCATTTTTCTAAAAGTTCTTAAACTGGCCCATTCAAAAGTGCCTATGGCTACCATAAACATAAGTCCAACTAATGCAGCCATTGGAAGTTTTTCAATTAGACTCGAGCCAAACATAATAAAAACGAGCAACATTACAGAAGCAACTATTGCTGATAAACGTGCTCTCGCACCACCGGAAATATTGATTAAACTCTGACCTAACATAGCACATCCACCCATACCAGAAAGGAAACCCGATGCGATATTTGCTGTTCCCTGAGCAATACACTCTTTGTTTCCGTGTCCACGGGTCTCGGTGATTTCATCAATTATATTTAGGGACAGCAAACTTTCTATCAAGCCCACGCCTGCAACAATGGCTGCATAAGGAAAAATGATCATTATTGTTTCCCAAGTAATTGGTATCATTGGGATGGAAAGAGGAGGGAAGCCACCTTTTATAGTTTCCCCTTCATTTAAAGTATCAGCTACGGTCATAGTATCGATGCCAAAACCAATTACCAATGTAGAAACTACTAAAATAGCAACTAAAGAAGAGGGAATGGCTTTAGTTAATTTGGGTAGGCCCCACATTATAAACATGGTCAGCACAACCAGTCCCAGCATTATGTATAATGCAGAACCTTGTTTGAGCATATCCGTTCCTTTCTGATAGAAGTTGGGGAATTGTGACATAAAAATAATTATGGCAAGCCCATTTACAAAACCAAACATTACCGGATGTGGCACCAACCGTATAAATTTACCTAAACGCAATATCCCGGCAAGTATTTGAATAAGTCCGGCAATGATGACAGTGGCAAAAACATAATGTAAAATGGTCTCCGGATCAATATCTGGAAACGTATTTTTTAATTCAATAACCAGTCCAACAAAAACAACGGCAACCGCTCCGGTAGCGCCGGAAATCATTCCCGGTCTTCCTCCTAGGATAGCAGTTACTAGCCCCATCACAAAAGCGGCATACAAACCTGTAAGCGGTGAGAAACCCACTATCATCGCAAAAGCAATGGCTTCAGGGACTAAAGCTAAAGCTACTGTTAGGCCTGAAAGAATTTCGAGCTTATAATCTACTTTTTGTTTAAAATCAAAGAGATGGAAAATTTTTTTCATGGGAAACACGAATAAAGTGGTTGTAAATAAAGAAATTTTATAAAAAAATGGGCCAATTTACTGGATTTTTCAATCATTGAAAGTAAATGATTTTCAATGATCTTGAAAGAGGCGTGGAAAGTAAAACCTTTACTTTATTATGGCGGCGTAATCTTAGAAAATGATGTAGTTTTTCTTTTCATAGAGCCGGTAAAAGTACTTCTTTTTTTTAGGCTGACAAAGGTAGATAGCTATTTTAGAGATTGGGTTTCATTTATTTCCATATCATTTAAATCCAAAAGGTTTAAGCCGTTCCAATAAATAAAAAACCCACAACTTAAAAAAGACGTGGGTTTCCTTTTGCGGAGAAAGAGGGATTCGAACCCCCGGAGGTGTGACCCTCAACAGTTTTCAAGACTGCCGCATTCGACCGCTCTGCCATTTCTCCAATTATTTCAGCTGCACGTGCCCGCCGAAGCTCCGACACTTCTCAGTACATATGCGGGCGTGCCCGCCGAAGCTCCGACACTTCTCAGTACATGTGCGGGCGTGCCCGCCGAAGCTCCGACACTTGTCGGAGCGCAGGCGGGTGCAAATATAAAACCCTTTTTTAATTTACTAAAGCTTTTTCTGATTTTTAATTTAAAATACTTTCTATCCTAAAAAACAAGATAATCGATTGTAATACTTTTAATATTTTTCTAGTAAATATGGGTATTGTAGAACGGTATTCTTATTTTTACCGTATCTAATTCTGAATCTCATTAGTATTTGATTATGGCTAAAAACTGTATTGATGACCTGCAATGGCGTTATGCCACTAAAAAATTTGATGCCACAAAAAAGCTTTCTGATGAAAAAGTTGGGATTTTAAAAGATGCTTTCAACCTCACGGCAACTTCATATGGCTTGCAACCGGTTAAATTATTGGTTATAAGCAACCCGGAAATCAAAGAAGCTTTGGTGCCTATGACCATGCACCAAATGCAGGTAAAGGATGCCTCTCATGTGCTAGTCTTTTGTATAGAAGAAACCATTTCCCCTGAATTTGTAACCACTTATTTTAATCTGGTTCATCGGGTTAGAAATACTTCAGAAGAAATACTAGAGCCATTCAGGAATTTTCTGATAGAAGATTTTAAACAAATGCCACTGGATGAAGTGCATGCTTGGGCAAAAAACCAAGCCTATCTTGCCATGGGTAACCTGCTTACCGTTTGTGCAATTGAACGTGTAGATTCCTGCCCTATAGAAGGATTTTCCCCGGAAGAATATGATATCTACTTTAATCTAAAAGAAAAAGGGTTGCGCTCTGTTTTAGTTTTAGCTGTTGGTTACAGGGCTGAAGATGATTTCTTTTCGGAATTTAAAAAAGTGCGAAAAGGGGTCTCCAGTATAGTGGAAGAAATTAAATAATAAAGTATAAGTATATGCCCGGATTTGAAGTTTTTGGAGACGAAGAACGAAAAGAAGTAAACGATGTGCTAGAAAGTGGTGTTTTAATGCGATACGGTTTTGATGGTATGCGCAATGGACATTGGAAAGCCAAAGAATTTGAAAACGCTTTTGCAAAACGCATGCAGGCAAAGCATTGCCAGCTTGTTTCCAGTGGGACTTCAGCGCTTACAGTAGCACTGGCTGCTGCTGGAATAGGAGCAGGGGATGAAGTTATTATGCCCACTTTTACTTTTGTTGCCAGTTTTGAATCTATTATGGCTGCAGGAGCAGTTCCTGTTTTAGTAGATATAAATGATACCTTGACATTATGCCCTCAAGCGGTGGAAAAAGCAATAACACAAAGAACACGTTGTATTATGCCTGTTCATATGTGTGGGTCCATGGCAGACCTTGGAACGCTCAAAGCACTATGTGAAAAACACAATCTTATTTTACTAGAAGATGCCTGTCAGGCGATAGGAGGGAGCTATGCAGGAATACCTCTGGGTTCTTACGGTGACCTGGGTTGTTTTTCATTTGATTTTGTAAAAACCATAACCTGTGGGGAAGGTGGTGCAGTACTAACAAATAATAAAAACTATTATACAAATGCAGACCAGTATCAGGATCACGGTCATGATCATATTGGTAATGACAGAGGTGCTGAAACCCATCCTTATCTGGGATATAATTTTAGAATTTCAGAACTGAATGCTGCAGTAGGTATTGCGCAATTGCGTAAACTGGATCATATCTTAGCGCTGCAAAAACGGAATTATGATATAGTAAAAAACGAGATGTCTAAAATTTCGGAAGTTACTTTCAGAAGGGTGCCGGATACCGGTATAGAAAACTACTCGTTTGTAAATTTCTTTTTACCAACGGAAGCCCTCGCAAAAAAAGCACACAAAGCACTTTCAGAAAACGGTGTGGATGCATGTTTTTACTGGTATACAAACAACTGGCATTATATAAAAGGCTGGGAGCATCTTAGGGATCTTAAATCATTGGGCAAAGTACCTTCCGAAATAAGGGCACATATTAAAAATTATAATGAAGTAGACTTCTCTCAAAGTGATGCTATCATGGGAAGGACTATTTCATCGTTGGTTAAAATAGGTTGGAGTGAAAAAGAAGTAATGGCAAGAGCAGAAAAAATGCGTAAGGCTATTATGTCTGTGCTTTAATAGGATATATATTCTGTGATTTCCAGACCATACCCTATCATCCCTACGCGTTTGGTTTGGGCAGTATTTGACATTAGTTTGATTTTATGGATACCCAGATCGTGTAAAATTTGTGCACCTATACCAAAGTCCTTATTATCCATTTTTATTTGCGGCGCTTTGGCTATGTTTCCTTTGGTTTGCATTTTTTTCAATTCCGAAAGGCGATTTAAAATATCTAGGGACTGGCTTTGTTGATTTATAAATACGATAGCTCCTTTACCTTCCCGGTGAAGGATTTCAAACATATTTTCCAGTTTTTTGTCGCTATTGTTGGTAAGTGTACTTAATATATCATAATTGACTAAAGTAGAATTGACGCGCACCAATACAGGCTCGTCAGATTTCCAGATGCCTTTGCTAAGTGCAAGGTGAATCTGGTCATTAGTGGTCTGCTTGTAAGCACGTAAGCGAAATTCCCCAAAATTGGTCTGTATATCAAAATCTTCCTTTTTTTCAATTAAGGAATCATGTTGCATCCTGTATGCCACTAGATCTTCTATGGAGACAATTTTTAAATCAAACTTTTTGGCAATTTTAAGCAGTTGTGGCAATCTTGCCATTGTGCCGTCTTCATTCATAATTTCTACAATAACACCGGCTGCGGGGAGTCCGGCTAATCTTGCAAAGTCAATAGCGGCTTCTGTATGCCCGGTTCTTCTTAACACACCGCCTTCTTTCGCTCTAAGCGGGAAAATATGTCCAGGTCTGCTTAAATCGTGGGGTTTTGTATTGGGATCAATGATTGCTTTTATGGTCTTTGCCCTGTCTGCAGCCGATATACCTGTAGTAACACCATGACCTTTTAAGTCTATGGAAATGGTGAATGCGGTTTCCATAGGATCTGTATTGTGACCCACCATCATTTGTAAATCCAGTTCTTTGCATCGGGATTCTGTAATGGGGGTGCAAATTAACCCTCTACCGTGGGTGGCCATAAAATTGATCATTTCAGGAGTTACTTTTTCTGCAGCAGCAAGAAAGTCCCCTTCATTTTCGCGGTCTTCATCATCCACAACTATAATAACTTTTCCGTTGCGAATATCGTGTATGGCTTCTTGAATGGTATTGAGTTTCGTTACTTCGGTTTTCAATGGAAATAGAATTTTAAAGGGTATTTTATTTTTGTGCAAATATATTGAAACTAAATCTCAGTATCTTTAATTTTAAAGAGTTTCTTGAAGAAATTAGTTATAGGTAAAGTAATGCCATCGATGTTAAAAAAGCCCTGATCTGTAGTAGCTCTATATGTTAACCAGATTCCTATTGGCAACATAATAAAGGTGGAAAACCACGATGCTAGAAGTGGTGGAAGTTTGCCATTTTCTGCACTGTTTTTAGCAAAAATCCCTATAAAATGATAAGCGAGAAAGATAGCGATGGCCACTACCATAGGAAGTCCCATGCCTCCTTTTCTAATAATTGCACCTAATGGGGCACCAACGAAAAACAAAATGATACAGGCAAAAGCAATAACATATTTATCGTGCAATGCCATTTCAAATTTGTTTAACCGTTTTTTCTTGTTTCTATAATCTATTTTTCTTGCCTCGATAGATTGAATAGTTCCGGCAACGGTGGGTATTGCAATATCAAGGATTTGAAGCTGTTCCATATTGTTGTAGACATCCAGAATAGAATTTATAGGGGTTTTCTCTATGTTGTTGTTTTCCGGATTTTCCAAAGTGAAGCCTGTATTCAATGTGGTAATCCCGCTGCGTAGATAAATATCTTGTGAAAATTTGACAATATCCTGGGAAAAATTAGTGGACAGGGAATCAATTTCATAATGAAGCTCACTTATCTGGTACATTTTCTCATTGGAAATTTCGGTATCTTCTTCTAAATCTATGTTATTGAATTCCGTTAAGTCAATATTTATGGTATATTCTTCAAAATAACTTTTGGCAAAAGGTTTTCTTATTTGTTTTTTATGATCTCTTTGCAGTATTTCATCATAATAATTGCCGTCTTTTAAAATCAGGGAAAGGGTGTTAGAACCTTCCGTGCTGGTCAATTCTCCGTTTGTAGCTTTCATAACGGTGTAGTTTCCCACACGCTGAGGATTTTTTTTATGAATGGTCACATCTTCTAAAAACTGACCTCTGTCACCACTTTTTTTGCCCACTTTAATGGTAATATCTCCTACTTCACTAAACTGGCCTTCTGCTATAACTATAGCCGGTTTTAATTGGGCGATATTGCGTCGTAAATTAAGGGATTTGTATTCAGACCATGGAATAACATCATTTGCAAAAAAGAAAGCAATACCTGCTAGAAAAACTATAAATACAATGAGACTTCTCATGGCACGTTGCAGGGAAATTCCGGTGGATTTCATTGCAGCAAATTCATACTTTTCTGCAAAATCACCAAATACCATTATAGAAGAAACTAAAATGGTCAGCGGGAGTACCAGGGGCATTAACTTAGGGGAAAAATAAAGTAAAAACCGAAAAATGATATCCAGATCTAAATCTTTACCGGCAAGTTCAGCTATATAAAGCCAGATGGTTTGTAAAACAAATATAAACATCAATATCATAAAGACACTAACAAAGGTCTTAAGATAAGTAACTAGTATATATCTGTCTAATATTTTCAATGGTGACTAGTCCAGATTGTTTATATAATACCCTTTGTATTTTGAAGCTTCAAAAGAAAATAAACTAGCGGGTAAAGGTTGGTTAGTTTTCATGGCGTTTATGGTTATAGTAATTTCAGTACCATTTGCCTGTCTTTGGATTAGCTTATAGATATGCTTAGTTTGCGTGTCTATCCCCAGCAAAATATCTTTAATATCTGCCTTACGATCTTTAGGGGTTAGCAAGATGTATTGTATTTTTCTTCCTTTTACAACCTGTTCTATATCCCATTTATAAGTATACCCTTTTTCGTAAAATGTAAGCATTTTAGAAGGTGTTATATCGTTGTCATCTTCAGGGGAATGTTTAGAGATAGTTACTTCTTCATCTTCTGGAACGATAGTATAAATCTTTTTCCCGTCAAAAATTCTGGTGGTACCCATCAGGTTTAAAATATATTGATTTCCTTTTAAGGTAACATCCCCTCGAGTATCTTGGTTTATACCTTCTTTTTTGTTGCTAAGGGTGTATTTAAAGTCGATAAGAATATTATCATAACTTTTTACCTTAGCGGAAACTTCATTTAAAAGGTTCTTTGCTTTTGTAGCATCTTGTGCAAAAGTTACCGTGGTGAAGGCAATAGAGAAAACCAAAAATAATAGCTTTTTCATAATTTAGTTTTTAATGTTTTTATGTTTGCGATTCGTTGTTTAAATGTTGATTTAGTTGTTCTATACTGGAAAACAAAACTTGTCTTGCCTTACTTCCCTCAAATGGGCCTACTATTCCTGCAGCCTCCAGTTGATCGATTATTCGTCCGGCACGATTGTAACCTAATTTTAATTTTCGCTGTAAAAGAGAAGCAGATCCTTGCTGCGCAATAATCAACACTTCTGCGGCTTCCCGAAACATCGGGTCTCTTTCGTCAATGTTTATATCAAGATTTGTGCCACCATCCTCACTGGAATATTCCGGTAGTAAATGGGCATCAGGATACGCTCTTTGCGAACCTATGTAATTAGTGATTTGTTCCACTTCTGGGGTATCCACAAAAGCACATTGCAATCTGGTAAGATCGTTACCTTGGGTGAATAACATATCCCCGCGACCTATCAACTGATCTGCGCCTGAACTGTCTAATATAGTCCTCGAATCTATTTTAGAAGTAACCCTGAAGGCTATCCTGGCAGGGAAATTTGCTTTTATGATACCTGTAATAACATTTACAGAAGGTCTTTGTGTAGCAATAATAAGATGAATACCTATAGCCCGAGCCAACTGTGCAAGTCTCGCAATAGGGGTTTCCACTTCTTTTCCTGCGGTCATGATTAAATCTGCAAATTCGTCAACTACCAGAACAATGTAGGGTAAAAATTTATGACCGTTATTGGGGTTTAGTTTACGTGCTTTAAACTTTACATTGTATTCTGCAATATTCCTCACCATTGCATCTTTGAGCAAATCATAGCGATTGTCCATTTCAATACATAGCGAATTTAATGTATTGATTACTTTGCTGTTGTCTGTGATAATAGCGTCTTCACTATCGGGTAATTTTGCCAGATAATGCCTCTCTATTTTATTGAATAATGTAAGTTCTACTTTTTTGGGATCTACTAAAACAAATTTTACTTCCGCAGGATGTTTTTTGTAAAGCAGGGAAGTAAGAATCGCATTCAATCCCACCGATTTTCCTTGTCCAGTTGCTCCGGCCATTAAAAGGTGGGGCATTTTTGCTAAATCCACCACAAAAGTTTCGTTGGAAATTGTTTTTCCTAAGGCTAACGGTAACTCCATCTCGGCATTTTGGAATTTTGGGGAAGCAATTACAGAGCGCATGGAAACCATTTTAGGGTTTTTATTAGGCACTTCTATACCAATGGTTCCTTTTCCCGGAATAGGGGCAATAATGCGAATTCCCAAAGCCGATAGTGATAAGGCTATATCGTCTTCCAGGTTTTTTATTTTTGAAATACGGATACCGGCTTCCGGGATAATTTCGTAAAGTGTTACTGTAGGTCCAACAGTTGCCTTGATCTGGTCGATTTCTATTTTATAGTTTCTAAGGGTTTCAACAATGGTGTTTTTATTAGCTTCGAGTTCTTCCTGATCGATTGTAATACCACCACCGGCATTATATTCTTTAAGCAGATCTAGGGTTGGGAATTTATAATTGCCCAGTTCCAGCTTCGGGTCAAACTCGCCAAAGTCTTTTATCAGGCGATTACTCAATACATCGACTTCTTCCTCATCTTCTGCTTGTTCTACCTCTAAGGAGATGTCGTCTTCATTATCAGATTTTATAATGATAGGTTCCCGCTTGATTTCAAGTGGGGTAGTGGTGGTTGTTTCTTCTTTTTTCGGAATATTTACTTTAATAAAGGGTTCCGGAATATCTTCCTCTTCTGTTTTTAATTCGGGTTGGGATGCTTTCGCAGAAGCAAATTCTTCCTTTATTTCATAACGCTTAATCTTGAAAAAAGCAATCACTTTTTCCGGTGTGACCTCTAAACGAACAACCAGATAAGTAACAAACAAAAAACCAAGTAAAAATGCAGTGCCTATTAACCCCAAATAATCCTGAAGATAACTGTTTATTTCAAATCCTACGACACCTCCTAAAATGGCATTGGTGGAAGCAAAAAAACCAAAAAATACAGAAATCCATAGCATTACCAATACACCCCAAAACCAAAATGTCTTTAAAGGTTTAAGCGGAAAACTAAAGAATAAATAGATGCCGGTTAGTGTAATTAAAGTGCTTAATATAAATGCAGCGACGCCAAATCCCTGATAGATAAAAAAGTCACTAATAGTTGCCCCAAATTTATTCAGCAGATTTTCTGCTTGTTCTTGCCGGTCTGCAAATCCTGTAAGGGTACTTTGGTCTGCTTGCCAATGGAATAAATGAGAAATAAAAGCTATGGTTAAAGCCAATCCTAAAAGAGCCAAAAAAATACCAAATACAACTTGTTGCTGTTTGCTTAATTGTGGTTTGTGTAATTTAAACTTTTTAGTATTGGTTTGCTTGGTTTTCTTCTCTGCCATAGATTTAGGTTGTAAAGAGACAAAAGTACAAATTGTTAACGGTAAAAAGATACAAAAAAGTGTGTAAAAAAAGGAGCTTGTTTTGCTTCGTTACAATCACCTTTTAAGCTACTAAATTCTTTGGTTTGGTTGTGGACACAGTGCTTTCTTGAATGCTTGATCTAAAAGAGTGCAGTGATGTAAGGTAGGTAAATAAATCCTGCAATAGCTAAAGCGGTAACTGCTGCAAAAAATACTGCGCCGGCGGCTACATCTTTAATATACCCTATTTTATTGTGAAAATTGGGATGGACAAAATTGGCGATTTCTTCTATTGCAGTATTCAGCCCTTCGATAGATAGCACGAGACCTATGGCAAAGCATTGCAACATCCATTCAGTTTTTGTAATATCAAAATAAAACCCAGCGGCAGTAACCAGTATTGCTATACTTACCTGTACCTGAATGCTCGCTTCGTTTTTAAGAAGCATCAGAGCACCTCTAATGGCATATTTAAAAGCAAGAATTCTCCTGCCTGCATAGGTATTCCACATTTACAAACTATTTATAGCTGCAGTGTAATCAGGTTCTTGTCCAATTTCTGGAACTAATTCATTATAGACAATTTTCCCTTTTTCATCAATAACTACAACAGCACGGGCGTGTAACCCTGAAAACGCACCATCTTCAATATGCACACCATATTTTTTTCCGAAGGCACCATCTTTAAAATCAGAAAGGCATTCTACATTGGTCAGTCCTTCCGAACCGCAAAAGCGTGCTTGTGCAAAGGGTAGGTCTCTAGAGATGCAAAGTATATTTGTATTGCCCAGCTTAGAGGCTTCTTCATTGAATTTTCTAACTGAAGTTGCACAAATACCGGTATCCACACTGGGGAAAATATTTAAAACCACCTTGCTTCCTTTGTAATTTTCTAAAGTGACATTGGATAAATCAGATTTTGTAAGGCTAAATTCCGGGGCTTGTTGTCCGGGTTCTGGCAACTCGCCATTTGTTTTTGTGGGTGTTCCACCAAGAGTTATGGATGCCATAGTTTTTTTTTGTATTTGCAATAAAAGTACTAAATACAAATTATAAGTATGCTAAATTCTTATTAAAACAAATGCATGTTTTGGAGAATATTTTATTCTTTATTGGTGTCTCGCAACATTTTAATTTTTATGCTGAAAGCAGCAAAGAATAGCGTAGTAAACGGACTCAACCAGTTAAAAATCGCGTATACAAAATAGTCCATGGTAGAAACACCTAAAACTCCACTGTGATAAGCACCACAGGTATTCCAAGGGATTAATACCGAAGTAACTGTGCCGGAATCTTCCAGAGTTCTACTCAAATTTTCAGGAGCTAGACCCTTGTCTTCGTAAGCCTTGGCAAACATTTTTCCCGGGACAACAATTGCCAGGTATTGGTCTGAAGCGGTAACATTTAGAGCCAGACAACTTGCGACCGTACTTGCAAAAAGACCAAAAGTAGTATGGAATAATCTAAGCAATGATCTGGTAATGACTTTAAGAGCACCGATAGCATCCATTATTCCACCAAAAACCATCGCACATATAATTAGCCAAATAGTGCCCAGCATGCCGCTCATCCCACCGGCAGAAAAAAGATCAGCCAATGTTTCATTGTCTGTTACAACGGCAGTATCTACAGTAATAGCGTTCATAATCCCTTTGTACCCACTTTCAAAAGTGAGGGTTTCTGAACCGCCAATAACGGCTACAATATCCGGTTGAAAAATCAGAGCTGCAAGGCCCGCAAGCAATGTGCCAATCAATAAAGCTACCAGAGGGGATGTTTTCTTGATAATCAAAACAATTACCAAAAGCGGCACCACAAAAAGTATAGGGTTAATATTAAAGGTGGCATCTATGGAAGTTAAAATACTCTCTGTATCTATGGAACCTTGTGTACTTATGTTAAGCCCTATAACGATAAAAACAAGTATGGTAATCACTATAGTGGGCACAGTGGTAAGCGTCATATAGCGTATGTGTGTAAACAAATCTGTTCCTGCCATTGCTGGTGCAAGATTAGTGGTGTCGCTTAATGGGGATAATTTATCCCCAAAATAAGCTCCAGAGAGTATTGCACCGGCAGTCATTCCTAAGGAAATATCCAGTGCACCTGCAATCCCTATCAAGGCAATACCCACAGTAGCAGAAGTAGTCCAACTGCTACCGGTAGCGATGGAAATGACGCAACAAATAATAACACATGATGCCAAAAATATGGTAGGGTTAAGAATTTGCATCCCATAATAAATCATCGTGGGAATTATACCGCTGACCATCCAAGTACCGGCTAAAGCGCCCACCATTAAAAGGATCAGAATTGCCGTAGTAGTCGATTTAAGATTTTCAGCAACTGTTTCAAACATGCTGTCTATACGCACCTTATTGAAATACCCCACAATGGCAGCGATAGCGCCTCCCAGCAATAGGATAAATTGATTACTTCCGCTAAGAGCATCATCACCAAAAGCATAAAAAACATTGTAAAACAACATACCAACAAGGGCAATTACCGGTAATAATGCTTCCCAAATATTTAATTCCCTGTTAGAATGCACATTGCTATGCACGTCTACTTTGCTTTTGTCTTTCATGGTGGTTGGTTTTTTTGGAAATGTAATGTTACAATTTTGTCTTCACTTTTGCAAATGTACTATAACTCCCTTTTTTAATTTATTGTGGCATCATAAGATTCAAATAGTTAATTACGGAAGGAATTATATTTTATACTTCTTGCATAAACTTCCACAAAATCAGTATCAAATTTTAGCACAAAAAAGGCAGCAAAATAGGAAGAAAAAAATAAAAAAGTCACTTAAAATGAAGTTTTAAGTGACTTTTTTAGGACATAAGATTAAGGAGATACTATAATATACCTACAATTGACATACATTTTTTGATTTCCTGATACGTACGTTTAATATCGTTGTCCAACCCAATGGAAAAACGTATCAACCCATCGCTAAGACCCATGGCAGCTTGTTCTTCTTCCGGTATTTCGGAAGAAGTAGAGCTCCCGGGGGCACTGAACAGGGTTTTGTAAAATCCTAAACTCACTGCTAAATACCCTATGTTTTCCTTTTGCATTAGTTCCATTAATTCATTAGCCTTTGCCAGATTGCCCGCATCCATAGTAAGCATCCCGCCATAACCGTATTCTTCATGCATCATGGAGGTAAATAATTCATGACTTGGGTGGGACACTAATCCCGGATATACTATTTTAAGTCCGTCTTTTTCAAACCGTTCTGCAAGGTACATTGCATTATGACTGTGTTGTTTCATCCTAATGTGCAGCGTGCGCAAATTCTTTAGTATCGATGCAGCCCGAAGGCTGTCCATAGAAGCACCTAAAAGCATGCCGGCTCCATCATTTACATTGCGTAAGGCATCAATCAATTCCTGCGAGCCGCAAACAACACCTCCCATGGTGTCGCTGCTGCCGTTGATAAATTTAGTCAGACTGTGAATAACAATGTCTGCACCTAAAAGTGCAGGCGAAACCGAAAGCGGGGAGAAGGTATTATCGACTACCAATTGCAAACCGTGCCTTTCAGCGATTTTCGAAAGACCGGAAATATCTGCAACTTCAAGAAGCGGATTGCTCACGGTCTCACAATACAAAATTTTAGTATCCGGGGTAATTGCAGCCTCCACTTCCTCAAGTTTGGTAATATTCACAAAGCTGGTTTTCACTTGAAAACGCGGTGCGAAATTCTTTAAAAAGGCATACGTTCCGCCATAAATAGTTCTGCTGGAAACCACATGGTCACCGGCACCACATAATTGCATAATCACCGGAGTTATGGCCCCCATTCCGGTAGCGGAAACGTTGGCAGCTTCCGTTCCTTCCATCGCGGCTAAGGCCTGTCCTAAATATAAATTGGAAGGAGTAGAATGTCGGGAATATAAATAACATCCGTCTGCATTGCCTTCAAAGGTGTCAAACATCGTTTTGGCGGAAAGAAAGGTATAAGTAGAAGAATCGGAAATGGAAGGGTTTACACCTCCAAATTCTCCAAAATATTGTAAATCCTGAATATTGTTTGCGGGTTTGAATGTCATAAGTTTTGAATATTTAAAAGGGTGATCGGTAAAACGGGTCTTCCTAAAGCTTATCTAAGATAGGGCCTCCGTTATAGTTTATACTTGTTCAAACTTAGCTAGTTTTAGTTTCATTGTCAATGATATAGGTCATAAATAGATTTTTAAACTGGTAAATCAAGGCTTTGTAGTTTTTATTTTGTTTTTTTGTGAAATAAATCCGTTTCCACCGAAAAAATATCCTTATGCAATTAGATGCTACAGACAAAAAGTTAATTCGATTACTGCAACAAAACAGCAAACAAACCAATAAAGAACTTTCGCTCCACCTGCACCTTTCTGTGACAGCTATTTACGAACGTATAAAAAAATTGGAGAAGGCCGGTATTATAGAACGTTATGTTGCTATCATAAATAAAGAAAAAGTGCAGAAAGATTTTGTGGTTTTCTGCCAGATCAAGCTCATTCAGCATACCAAGGAATACCTTACCAAATTTGAAAAAGAAGTCATGGCACTGGACGAAGTGATGGAATGCTACCACATAAGCGGCGAATATGATTATTTACTCAAAATCCTTGTGAAAGATATGCCATCCTTCCGGGAATTTATGGTCACTAAACTTACTACCTTGCAGCATATAGGAAGTACACAGAGCTCTTTCAGTATAAATGAAGTAAAATGGGAAACTGTTTTAAAAGTGTAAAATGTACATGCAGAACTTTCAATTTAGCAGAATCCAAGTTTGATATTGCTATATCTTTTTCGGATTATAATACCTATTTTTATTTCCTCTAAATTCTCAAATCTGTTCAGGAATTCGTACTTTTGCACCCGTAATCAAAACTACCTTTCATGAATACATTTGACGTCGCTATTATAGGTTCCGGACCCGGAGGATATGTTGCAGCTATTCGCTGTGCACAATTAGGATTAAAAACTGCACTTGTAGAGAAATATTCCGTTCTTGGGGGTACTTGTCTTAACGTGGGATGTATTCCTTCTAAAGCACTTCTGGATTCTTCACACCATTATGAAGATGCATTGCATCATTTTGCGGATCACGGTATCGAGATTCCAGGGGACATCAAGTTGAACTTCAAGAAAATGATAGAGCGCAAACAAGACGTTGTTGTGCAAACCACTAAAGGCATTCAGTTTTTAATGGATAAAAATAAAGTAACGGTTTATGAAGGTTTGGGCTCTTTTAAGGATGCCACACATATAAATATTAAAAAGAACGATGGTAAAACAGAAACCATCGAAGCAAAGAATATTATAATTGCCACCGGTTCCAAACCTGCGACACTTCCGTTTATAAAAATTGATAAAAAACGCATCATCACCTCCACAGAAGCCCTGACGCTGAAAGAAGTGCCAAAACACCTTATCATAATTGGTGGTGGGGTTATTGGTTTAGAATTAGGTCAGGTTTATAGACGCCTAGGTGCTGAAGTTTCCGTGGTGGAATATATGGATCGCATTATCCCTAGTATGGATGGCGCACAAAGCAAAGAACTTTCCAAAGTGCTTAAAAAACAAGGCATAAAGTTTTATGTATCGCACAAAGTGAATGGGGTTTCCGTAAAAGGAAAAGAAGTAACCGTTACTGCCAAAGACAAAAACGACAAAGACATCACCTTTACCGGGGATTATTGTTTGGTATCTGTGGGTCGCCGTCCTTATACTGACGGACTTGCTGCAGACAAAGCCGGTGTGAAAATCACAGAAAGGGGTATGGTGGATGTAAACGATCACTTACAGACCAATATTAAGAATATTTATGCCATAGGCGATGTGGTGCGCGGTGCTATGCTTGCCCATAAAGCGGAAGAAGAAGGTACTTTTGTGGCAGAAACCATTGCGGGACAAAAACCGCATATGGATTATAACCTTATACCAGGTGTAGTATATACCTGGCCGGAAGTTGCTTCTGTTGGTAAAACCGAAGAGCAGCTCAAAGAAGCCAAAGTGGAATACAAAGTTGGGCAGTTCCCAATGCGTGCTTTGGGACGTTCCAGGGCAAGTGGGGATACGGATGGTTTTGTGAAAATCCTTGCAGATAAAGAAACTGACGAAGTATTGGGCGTTCATATGGTAGGCGCACGTGTAGCAGATCTTATTGCTGAAGCTGTTACCGCAATGGAATTCCGGGCAAGTGCAGAAGACATTGCCCGTATGAGCCATGCGCATCCCACCTATGCAGAGGCAGTAAAAGAAGCAGCTTTAGCTGCTACGGAAGACAGGGCATTGCACATTTAAGGGTGGCGGTAGACCTAATACTTTTATTTTTTTAATCCTGTTCTACTTTTGAAAGCAGGGCTTGCATGTTGTTTTTTATGGCGGAGCTACACTGCTCACTCTTGCTATTGTGTGCTCATTCAGATATGACCCCTTGTCGGTTGTGCCTCACTCTGTCGTGTCGAGGTGACAAGTAGTGTTGGGGTGATAAAAATAAATGAATACAGTTACTGAACACTGACCACTGAAAACTTAAAACTGATTTTGGCTAGAAATCTTGGGAAGTTAATTTCCACTTGGTGTGAGCTTGCCTGCAGCAGGCACTTGGTGTGAAAGCGGTGTAATCTTTATTTTAAGTGCTTTTTTTCATGTGTTCTATCACACCAGAATCTGCTTTCCTATTCATTATTTTCAGTATAAGTTTCTTTAAAAAGTTGTCAATAGCAATTTCATTTTCCCATTGAGCAAACGTAGCAACTTGTCTGACAAGCATACGGGAGGGGAAAAAATAGGAGAGCCTAAAGTCATTGATGTCATACATTGCGCATGAATTAATCCTGATATATTTTTAGCTTTAGGTGGAAAGAACATTGCTTTAATAGCTGAAAAATATGATATTTTACTAAATGGTATGTGATACACTCATTTTTATTCTCTTTCTAGTTGCTGGTCATAATGTTCGTTAAGGGACATAGTTTACACAAGTTAAAGATTATACTTTACACTAAATTCTGACTAAGCCTTATTGATGTTTGTTTATTTCTTATGTTAATATCATCAAAGTACCCTAAAAATACTCCATAATAATATATCCTCCAAATTCCATTTCCTAATTCTTCAACTCCAACGTATTTCCCCTTGAGAGCAACAGTTAAATATACCCAGTGATATGACTTCCATCTTATCGCTCCATTCTGTGCAACTTTCATTATTTTGAAGTCAGGATTATATTCAAATTGTCTAATTCTTTGCTACCTGTCTGTATCATATTTAATTGTCATAATAACTGTTTACGAAGATGTTCCATTACTACCAACATATTTATATCAGTTACACTCTTCCATTTTATAGCTACTATATTTCTTACCTGTGCTCTTTTTATAGACCATGTATTACGTAAATATGCCCACATAGCTACAAAAATAAGTGTTTAAGTCACAATTGGGGAGTTCTCAAATATAATGTAATTTGATAAAACGTTTGAAAGCAAAGATGAAATACTTTTTTGAGTAGATTTTAAGGGATCTGGCCTGCGACCATGTCCTCATTTTATAGCAAATTAAAAAGGGGCAAAGTAAAAAGAGTAAAGAAAAAAGACAATAGAAAATTTTGAAGTTTGACTTGGGACTGTTCCGGTTTTGACAATTCGGCAAGTTCAGTGCAGGTAAGTTTAATGCAGTCAATCTTAGTGCTTCGCTAAAGTAAATTTTAGGTATTTCTTCTTTGCGTTTCTTTGCGTCACCTTATCGCCCTTTGCGGTAGAACAAGACCCAGACTTAAGTGAAATGACTAAATGCACTCACACCTCCCGAACTTGAAACCTGAAACAAGAAACCTGAAACTTTATTTACCCCTCAAACCCTGCAAGACAATAGCAATACCCATCACCAGTGTACAACCAAATAAATTCAACCACAAATATGGCATCCAGTCCATCCACCAACCATAAATCACTATGACCTGTGTTATTAGTGCCGCAATAAATACAGCGTGCCCTTTTACATACCTTACAAAAAAGGCCAGCAGAAAAATGCCCAACACATTTCCATAAAAAATAGAGCCTATGATATTGACAAGCTGTATTAAATTGTCAAACAAATTGGCCACACAGGCAATACCTATGGCGATTAATCCCCATAATAAAGTAAACCATTTGGATGCTTTCAGGTAGTAATTTTCCGTTTCCTCGCGGCGGTGGTTGCGTTTATAAAGATCCATGGTAGTAGTTGTGCCCAGTGCATTCAACTCAGATGCGGTGGAAGACATGGCCGCACTTAAAATGACTGCAAGTAATAAACCAATAATACCTCGAGGAAGATTATTCAGGATAAAATGAATGAATACATAGTCTTTGTCGTTGGTTTCCACCAGCGCACTCGATTTGCTGATGAGATTCTTGGCTTCCTCGCGGTAGTTACGGTCTTTTGCGTCAAGACCAACTATAGTTTGTTGCAGCGCCTCTTTTTCAGAAGCATCTGTGGCGCTAGTAAAGCGGTAAATGGTTTGTTGTTTTTCTTCAAAAGTGCTGGCCTGTCGGGCTTGCAGTTCTAGGTATTCCTGTTTATAAGGTGACTGCATAATACTCTCTGTCGCCACCGGATTAAAGTTAAGCGGTGACGGGTTAAACTGATAAAAAACAAATACCATTACACCCACCAGCAATATAAAAAACTGCATGGGCACTTTAAGCATCCCGTTCATAATTAGCCCCATTTGGCTTTGCCGCACAGATTTCCCGGAAAGGTAGCGTTGCACTTGGCTCTGGTCAGTCCCAAAATAGGACAGGGCAAGAAATGTCCCGCCTATCATACCACTCCAGAAGGTATAACGGTTATCAAAATCAAATGAGAAATCGAGAATATCCATTTTACCGCTTGCACCGGCGATATCAAGGGCATTGCTAAAAGTAATATTTTCCGGAAGGTAATTGAGGATAATAAAGAAAGCGGTAAACATCCCTGCAAAAATCACTGCCATTTGTTGTTTCTGCGTAATACTTACGGCCTTCGTGCCTCCGGAAACGGTATAAATGATCACAAGAATTCCAATGAGGATATTTAAAAATATAAGGTTCCAACCCAAAACTGCCGAAAGAATAATAGAAGGTGCAAAAATGGTAATTCCCGCTGCGAGTCCGCGTTGTATTAAAAATAGACTTGCGGTAAGCGACCTAGTTTTTAAATCAAAACGATTTTCCAGAAATTCATAGGCGGTATATACATTCAGCCGGTGATAAATGGGGATAAAAACAAGACAAATGACCACCATCGCAATCGGAAGCCCAAAATAAAACTGTACAAAGCCCATCCCATCGTGAAAAGCTTGTCCCGGTGTAGATAAAAAGGTTATGGCACTTGCTTGTGTGGCCATCACTGAAAGACCTATAGTCCACCATCCTGACGAATTACCACCTTTTAAATAGTCCTGTACATTTTTACTCCCGCGTGTTTTCCATACGCCGTAACTTACGATAAAAACCAGGGTGGTAATAAGAACAAACCAGTCGATATAGGCCATTTTACTGCAGCGATTTCATTAGTAAATAAAACAAAATAATATAAACAGCATTTAGAACCAGTACAGCGGTATAGGCTCTCTTCCAGATATATTTTTCTTGTCGGTCGTTCATAGGTTTATTTGTTGATGTTTGAATACTATGTAATTACTAAAAATCACACACTAAAGTGCGTCTATAAAGATAACAAATTTGTAAATAATCGATATGCACCGGAAACACCCGCAGGTAATTCCCTGAAAAAGCTCAGTCCGGTGTACACAAAATGACCACTGCCGTGTTTGGCAATTAAAAGCGAGCCGGTTAATGGATCTTCCCCGGGATCGTTCATTTGTAAAATAGGGGTAAACTCGTTGCCCCAAGCGTTTGGAAAATAGAGTCCGCGTTCCTGTACCCAGTTTTCAAAATCCTTTTGGGTAATGGTATTGGGGGATTGCAAAACAGGATGGTTGGGATTGATAAAGGTGACTTGGGCATCTTCATCGGTTACGCGTTCCCGCGAAAGGGTCAAGTCATAAGGCGCTAGATTTTCTGTAACCAAGCCACGCGAAACATTGTATTGCATAATCAGGTTGCCGCCATTCTTTACATAGGCAAACAGCAATTCCTGTTTAAATTTTAAAGCCTCTACCACATTATAGGCACGTATGCCCACAACAATAGCGTCAAATTCCCTTAGACTTTTTTCTGTCATGGTTTCCGGGTTAATCGTGGTTACACGGTAGCCTATTTGTCGCAGCGCAGAAGGTATTTCGTCTCCTGCTCCTGCAATATACCCAATGTTTTCTCCTCTTTTTTCAAGTGCAATGCGTGCAACTTTTGCTTCCGCAGGAATTAATACATGCTGAAAAGGGATGTGGGTATAATCTATGGTCACGATTTCCTTGTCGTAATAAGAATCGCCCACCTGAAGCAATAAAAGTAATTGGCCTTCACTTTGCGATAGTGGCGGGGTAACGGTAAAAATGAGTTCCATTTCCCGGTCTTTTTTGTCTAAATTAAAAGTCTGCGGAAGACTTACCTGCCAGCCCGGCGGATGTTGTAAAGAAACCGTCCCCGAAACATTATCCCTTCCGGCACGAATAACCACAGGAATCTGCCTTGCAGAAGCATCTGCAAAAATCAACACTTTTTCCTTGATTTTCCCGGTAACTTCCGGCAGTACCTGAAATGGTTGATATACCTCTCCCGTAACAGGACTGTTGTATTTATACACAATATCTTTGGTAAATGTAATAGGCGTGCCGTCTATCGTAAGGGAAAAATGCACCGGTTCGTTGGGTTGCAAGTTGGGCAGCCCGCGCTCTTGTAAATCTTTTACATTGTAAAGCCCCAAAGTGCCTTTCTCTTTTAACCAGTAGGGCGAGGTATATGCTGCGCTTCTTGCAATAGTGATAGTGTTTTCCGTAGTAGTTCCTGCATTGTTCGTCAGGGTTTTCTTCTCCTCAAGCAGGGAAGTGTTTCCATACCTTACCGAAAGCAGTTCTACAGGGATAGTAGAGCGGTTTATCGCTTCTATCGAAAGTTTAATTTGAGAAGCTGGCGCTGTATATTGCATTTCTGCAACGGCTTCTAGAAAAAGACCGGTGCATGCTTCAATAATTGCTTTGATTTCCTTGGTTTTTTGAATGCCCCAGTAATCCGTCCTGTCTTTTAATAATACATAGGCTTTTAAAAGCTCAGGGATACTTGCCGCCGGATTTATAAAATCGAAGTTGCGTTCTACGGGCATCAAAATCCTGGCTATGGCTTCGCCGCCTTCTATGCGAGACCAAGTGGTGTTTATACCGTCAAAAAGATTGGTGGTGTCTTCCGGGAGGTCTCCTTTTAGAAGTTCCAGGTATTCGGTATCCTCGCCACGGGTTCCGGTATTTCCAAAACCTTGCGACTGGTGTTTGCTTCGGCTTAAAGCCGCAATTTCTCCATTAGATAGTCCCAGTGAAGGATAAAATTTGCCAGTTTGCAGCATCACCAGATTGCTTTTGTCTGCTTTATCAAATGCTTCTTGACTTCCGTAAAACCACCACGAGGTATTAAAAAACAAGCGTTTTGCTTGCCATGCAGGGTAATGGGTTAGCTGGTCAGTGTAGGCGTTAGCATCAGCCGCTTTGTCAAATGCTTCCACACCTAATATTCCGGCAGCGGTATGATGGCCGTGCGTGGTGCCGGGGGTTCGGTGGTTAAACCGGTTAATGATTACATCTGGCTTAAATTTGCGAATGGCAAGAACCACATCACTAAGCACCTCTTCTTTTCCCCAGATATTAAAGGTTTCATCAGGGTTTTTGGAAAATCCAAAATCGTTTGCCCTGGTAAAAAGTTGTTCGCCGCCATCTGTTTTTCTGGCTTCTTCTAATTCATTGGTGCGGATAATGCCTAAAAGTTCACTTAATTCTGTACCTATTAAATTCTGACCGCCATCGCCGCGGGTGATGGATAAATAAGCAGTTCTTGCTTTAGTATTGTTAGCTAAATGCGAAATGAGCCGCGTGTTCTCATCATCAGGATGTGCCGCGATATATAAAACAGCACCAAGAAAATTGAGTTTTTTTATCGATTCATAAATTTCAGAAGCAGTAGGTTTTTGAGGTTGCTGTGCAGAAAATGGAGATATAAAAAGTAAAAAAGCAATACAAGCTGGTACAAATTTCTGCATAACGGATATTTTAATCGTGTATTTTGGATAGGTTTTTTTCTTCGTCATCCATCGGGTGATCCTCCCGGTAATGATCTGTGGCTGAAATTAATGTGATGCCTTTTTGAAGTATCAAATTGTTGGGGTAGGATAGAATCTCTCCGGTATCTGTGCGTAAGATGAGCTGGAAGGTGCGAATATCTTCAATGGTAAGGATATCGGTGACAAACTCTTTGTCGTGGATTTTAATCCTATCGCCCATTTTATAGGGAAAATTAAAAAACATAATAATCCCTGCGGTGACATTACTTAAGATGGACCATTGTGCAAAAAGCGCAACCCCAATAATAGCAAAAACCGAAGAAAATACAAGTCCGATGTCTTTAAAATTAACCCCCCATATTAACACAAAAGCAAAAATGATAAGAAAGATGATTAGAAAATCAATATACTTGACAATTAGCCGTGTGCGTTGTTCCAGTTTTTCACTTTTTCTGGCAAAACTTCTAACCAAGCCTATTAAAATAGAACGTATTATAAGTAATACCACTAAAGCAATAGTGGAGTAAATTAGTTTTGGAAATAGTATTTCTGTATCCATTTATGTTAATTGCTTTTAAAAAAGTTCTTCCCGCATAGACTCCTCTGTATTAGAAGTGTTATTCCAATAATCTGCTTGTATTTGCTCTATCTTAATGGCTCTTGAGGTATATTCCCCAATTTGTTCTTCCCATTCTTCAATTACAAAAGGGGCCTCTTTCTGAAACCTAATGGTTAACGTCCTCTCTAAAGAAGGATAGTATAGGGAATAACTAAACACAGTTTCTTCTTCGGTAAATGTGGCTATGGTGCGCATAGGTTGTATGGTCTTATGTCGCAATCTGGTGAATTCTAAAGAAGGGATAACCGTGATTTCGCCTGTGGGCAAAGCAGCCGGGTCGATGCGCAATAAGGTCCAGAATTCATCTTCTAGCCAGGTTTTTTCCAAGTTAAAATTTTGATCGGCTTCATGTTGAAAATAAGAATGAGAGGTGATTTCAAAAGCGTTCCTGTTGTTTATCTGCGCATAGGTATTACCACACCATTCTTGTATGGAAGTACTTACCTTAAGCGCATGACTTTCTATAAGCACCGGATAAAAGGTGCTACTCATCATGGAGTAAGGATAGATACCGGTCATGAAGTTTTTAGTGCTGTTTAGTTTTAATATGGGGATGGTTTCTTCATCCCTTCGGTTTGCTTTTACCTGTTCGTTGGCAAGGAAATCTTCCGTAACATAAATTAGAACGGCTGTGCCTTCACGCATTTCGCCATAGCGCTCCATTTCTAGGGAATAGGAAGTTATTTCTGCGGTGTTGTTGTACCAGTATGATTTAAATTCTTCAGTAAGTTCCCGTTCTTTACCGGGATTTAAATCTCCTTTGGTTTGCTGGTTGCAGCTTGGAATAGTGAATGCCAATAAGACGGTGAGGAAATTTAAAAAAAATCTCATAAAAAAAATTTAGCTTAAAATTAGCATAATTTGGTTACTTCGCAATGCGCATTAACGTTTTATAAACAAGGTGGGTGGGAAAGCCCATCACGTTGTTGTAAGACCCTTCTATTTTTTCAACACCTATGGCGCCTATCCAGTCTTGAATACCATAAGCCCCGGCTTTGTCTAAGGTATTGTGGTTTTTTATGTAATAGGTTATTTCTTTATCAGTTAATTCATGAAACCAAACCGTGGTGGTGTCATGAATGGTTACCTGATTGTTTACCGTGGTAAAACAAACAGAGGTGATTACTTTGTGGGTAGTTCCGGAGAGGGTTTTCAACATTTCAAAAGCTTCTTCTTTATTTCCGGGCTTTCCCAATGCTTTATCGTCATGCCAGACTATGGTATCGCTGGTAATTAAAATGTCGTTAGGCTGCAAATCTGTATAAGCGGAAGCTTTTAATTGTGACAAATAATCTGTTATTTCTGTGGAAACCAAAGAAGGTGCATATTTTTCTTCTATAGCGATTATGCGTATTTCAAAATCGAGGTCCAGCTCTTTAAAAAATTGCTGCCTTCTGGGAGATCCCGAAGCTAAAATTATATGGTAATTTTTAAGTTTGTCTTTGAGCATAATTATTTTAGGATAAAGGGATAAAGCAACATGGATAATATGCCTAAAAGCATAATAAATTTTAATACTCCGGAAAGATAACTAAAATCTTCTTTTTTTGAGGCACTTAATAGTTGAATGCAAAAATAGATTAGGGGTCCCACCACAAAAACTAGAAAATAAAGCATCGCTATTTGCTGCTGATACATATAGGTATACAGATAATAAACTATACTACCTATAAAAACAAGGGCAACAGCAAGGATAATTTTAATGGCACGTTTTCTTCCCAAAAGAATGGGAAGGGTCTGTAGACCACCATTTTTATCGCCATCAATGTCTTCCACATCTTTTACCAACTCGCGTAGAAGTGTCATTAAAAATGCAAACAAGGCATAATCCAGAAGTATGGAAAAAAGAGTGGATTGTGCCACGAGGTTTGTTTCGGTAATTGCCGGGAGCAGTTCAAACAAGCCCACAATCAATATACTCATGGCCACCAAAATGGAAATAACAATATTTCCAACCAGAATGATGGCTTTTAAATACGTAGCATAAAGGTACAGCAAAGCCGAAATAACAATGAACAAGGCTGCAAATCCGGGTTTGTCGATGTTATTTGCGAGGTAAAAGCCCAGGCCAACTCCTATAATATTTAGGATTATGTAGTAATTATATGCAGTTTGTTCTGTGATTTTTTTTCCGATAAGTACTTTGAGAGGTTTGTTGATTTTATCAATGGCTACATCCTGAATGTCATTAATGCAGTTTCCCCCGGCAGCGATGCACAAGGTTGCTATAACCAATAAAATAAATTCGATAGTGGTTAAGGAGGTATCCAGGGCAAAGGGTTCAAATAATGCATATTTGATCAAAACCTGCACAAGAGCAATCATCAACAGGTTTTTGTAGCGAATGAGTTTTAAGAAATATATCATTATTATACTAATTGAAGGAAAGTTAATCTAGTTGTGCATTGGGTAAAATAACCCATTTGCCCTGCACTTTCAATACTTGTTCAATAACGTCGCGCACACAACCGTTGCCACCTTTTTTATGGGATATGTATTTAGATATGCCTTTCACTTCAGGTACAGCATCTTGTGGACATGTAGGCAAGCCCACTTCCCGCATAACATATAAATCTGGGATATCATCGCCCATATAAAGAACGTTTTCCCTTTTAATGCCATAGACATCTAAATACTCGTCCATCGCTTCGGTTTTATCGTGAACCCCTAAATGGATATCGGTAATTCCCAGTCCGCGTAAGCGCAACCTGACCCCTTCATTGCTTCCGCCGGAAATAATACATACATTAAAACCTTGTTCTATGGCTGTTTTTAAAGCATAACCGTCTTTAACATTCATTTCCCTTAATAATTCCCCGCTTGTGGTCACTGCAATATTGCCGGTGGTAAGAACCCCGTCCACATCAAAAATAAAAGTGGTGATATTTTGTAAGTATTCTTTATAGCTTTTTTCTTCCATAATAATCTGTAATAGCGTTGGTGAGCAAGTCGTAAATTTCTTTGTGTTCCTGCAAATGTAGGGATTCCAATTGTTTTGCGATTATTTTTTTGTCATTGCGTTTTGCCGGCCCTGTTTGCACTTCAGAAGGGATAGCATCCTCTATTTTTCTTGCGGTTTCTTTAATCAAGGGTTTTAGAATAGTAAAAGGGATGTTATTTTCCTTGGTGATTTCATACCCTATGTGGTATAAATGATTGACAAAATTACAAACAAAAACGGCTGCCAAGTGCAACTTTTGACGTTGTTCAGAATTGATGAAATAGCTTTTCCCGGCTATGGAATTGCTAATTTCTTCTAGTAAGAGGGCATCTTTTTTGGATTCTGCTTCTATGCAAATGGGGACTTCCGAAAAGTCGACTTTGTGGTTTCTAGAGAATGTTTGTAAAGGATAAAAAACGCCTCGCCTATTTTTTGGATTAAGCTCTTCCATTGCAACACTGCCGGAAGTATGTACCACCAGTTTGTCAGAAAATGGTAAAGCATCTGATACAGCAGCAATACCATCATCTGCAATGGAAATTATATAACAATCTGCATCCGCCAATTCCGCGAGAGAAGTGGTGGTTTTTATTTTTCCGTGAAAAGGAAGCAAAGAATATTCCGTTCGGTTATAGATTTGCAGGATTTCTAAAGCTCCTGAAGCGAGAAAAGTTTCTGCTAAATGCGTAGCTACATTTCCTGCCCCTAATAAAACAATGCGTATCATTCTGCTAAAATACACAAGATTTAGGATTTTCACACTCCGGCAGGCAGCTGATTTTTATTTAAGTTTTTTGGTTTAGAATTTACGAAGGAGATTTGTTTTGACTTTTCGATACCTATTTATTTTAACCGAAATATTTAACTATTTTCCTTTGCAGATTTTTCCTAAAAATTGCTTAAAATTCAGTAAATTTGCTGCTGTTTTTATTCACTTCATTTCTGAATTATGCAAAAAAAGTTAGCCTCCATTCTTTTCTCTACCAGACTCACCGGATTATTGTTTATTGTTTTTGCCATTGCTATGGGAATAGGCACCTTTTTAGATGCTTCTGAAACTACATCTCCCACACCATATTCCAGGGCAATTATTTACAATGCATGGTGGTTTGAAGCGATAATGGTCTTTTTTGTAATTAATTTTCTGGGCAATATTTTCAAGTTTCGCCTTTATAGAAAAGAAAAATGGGCAACTCTAAGCATACATCTTTCCTTTATTTTGATTTTAGTAGGGGCGTTTATAACAAGATACATTGGCTATGAGGGTGTTATTCCCATTAGAGAAGGAGCGACAGAAAATGTAATGCTTACGGAAAAAGTATACCTAACCGTTTTGATAGATGGGGATTATGAAATAAACGGGGTGCCGCAACGCAGGCAGAAGTCTAAAGTATTAAGCCTTTCTGAACGACTGGATAATAGCTTTACCATCCAGACAGATTATAACGACCAACCGGTCACTATTGAATATGTAGATTTTATAAAAGGCGCTTCCGAAGCATTAATACCTTCAGAAACGGGTGATGAATATCTTAAAATAGTAGAAGCCGAAGAAGGAAACAGGCATTCCCACTGGCTAAAAAATGGTCAGGTATCCAGCTTACACGGCGTTTTATTTGCATTAAATAATCCCACACAGGGGGCAATCAATATTACCTATACAGAAGAAGACGGCTATACACTAGAATCTCCTTTTATTGGTGATTTTATGCGTATGGCAGACCAGATGCAAGGAGAAGTCGTTGCAGATAGCATACAGCCGTTGCAGCTGCGTTCTTTATACCAGATGGCAGGTATGTCTTTTGTATTTCCCGATCCCTTAACTAGAGGGGAGTTTGATCTTGTAAAAGCCTCTGCTGACGAGCCCTCTAATATGGATGCACTCAAAGTGCAAGTCACTTCTGGTGGCGAATCTAAAACTGTAAATCTTTTAGGAGGTAAAGGGTTTGCACTGACACCCAAAACCGTCCCAGTAGGTGGTCTGGATATCCACTTAAGCTATGGTTCCAAAGAAAAGGAATTGCCATTTAGTATGACCCTAAATGATTTTATTGCTGAAAAATATCCCGGCACAGAAAAAGCATATTCATCCTTTATGAGTAAAGTGACCGTCAATGACCTAGACGGCACCTCGTTTGATTATGATATTTTTATGAATAATGTTTTGGACCATAAAGGCTATCGCTTTTTTCAGGCAAGTTTTGATCCGGACGAAAAAGGAACCATTCTTTCTGTAAACCACGACTTTTGGGGCACATGGATTACCTATACCGGCTATATGTTTTTATACTTTGCACTTATGGCTATTTTATTTGATAAAAACTCGCGTTTTGGCGCATTGAAAGTAATGCTGGATAAAGTAAAAAAACAAAAAACAAAACTGGCAACGGTTTTAGTGCTTTTTATGGGGACTTTCGCCTTTTCGCAAGAAGCCCATCAGCATGTGAATACACCGATGCAGCAAATTGATTCCATTATTATGGCAAATGCCGTAAGTAAAGAACACGCAGATGCCTTTGGGAAGTTGATTATTCAAGATGAAAGCGGCAGGATGAAACCTGTTCACACCTTTGCTTCTGAATTGCTTCGGAAAATTAGCAGAAGCGATTCTTATAAAGGCTTAAATGCAGATCAGGTAATGATTTCCATGAATGAATTTCCCAGGCTTTGGGTAGAAGTGCCTCTCATCAACCTGAAACGAGGTAATGATAGTCTTAGGAGGATTATTGGCGTAAGCGACGATACAAAGAATGTATCTCTCCTAAGTCTTTTTGATGCGCAAGGAAATAGCAAAATAGGCCCTTATCTGGAAGCAGCTTCCAAAAATCCCACACCCAGCCAGTTTGAAAAAGATTTGATAAAAACCTATGAGAATTTCTATTTATTGAACCAAGGATTAAGTGGTTCAATTTTACGCATTTTTCCTATTCCGGAAGACGAGAATAATACTTGGGTTTCTTTTCCAGAGTTAGGAGAAGCAGGAATACAGGGAACGGATTCCTTATATACTAGAAATATATTACCTCTCTATTTCATCGAAATTAAAAAAGCCCGGGAATCTGGTGATTACACCAAAGCAGATGGATATCTGGCTAGTGTAACCGATTACCAGAAACGTCATGCAAGTCAGATCATGCCCAGCGAATCCCGGGTAAAAGCAGAAATTCTTTATAATAAGTTGGATATCTTCAACAGGCTATATACTTACTTTTTACTAATAGGGGTATTGATGTTTGTGTTTTTGATTATTCAAATTTTTAAAGAAAAAAGCAAAAGCCTCACCCAACTTGTCTCCATTTCAAAGTATATCATTTGGTTTTTCTTTGCCTTAATGACTTTTGGATTAATATTGCGATGGTATGTAAGCGGGCACGCACCGTGGAGTGATGCCTATGAATCTGTTATTTATGTAGCTTGGGCAACCGTTTTCTTCGGACTTGCTTTTGGAAGAAAATCTAATTTAACAATTGCTTCCACAGCGTTTGTTGCCGCTATCACACTCTGGGTAGCGCATCAGAACTGGATGGATCCTTCCATAGCTAATTTACAACCGGTACTGGATTCCTATTGGTTAATGATTCACGTTTCTGTAATTGTGGGAAGTTATGGACCCTTCACTTTAGCAATGATTTTAGGAATAACCACTTTATTTTTAATGGTGTTGACCACTAAGAAGAATAAAGTAAAAATGGATTTAAACATTAAAGAACTTACCATAATCAATGAACTGGCACTTATTGTGGGTATCGCCTTATTAACCATAGGAAACTTTCTGGGCGGTATGTGGGCAAACGAAAGCTGGGGCCGCTACTGGGGATGGGATCCTAAAGAAACATGGGCCTTGATAAGTATTATGGTATATGCATTTGTAATTCACATGCGTTTAATTCCAGGTCTGCGCGGAAGATGGTTTTATAACGTGATGTCTGTGGTAGCATTTGCGGCTATAATGATGACTTATTTTGGGGTGAATTTTTACCTTACGGGATTACATTCTTATGCCAGCGGCGATAAACCCATCACCCCAGGATTTATATATTATTCCATTGCTTTTGTTACCATATTATCTACCGCTGCTTACTTTCAGTACCGGAAACATTATACAAAGAAGTTGGATTAAAAGCAGTAAAATTATAAGGTTCCCTTTATCTCTACCTAAAGATAAAGGAAACCTTTTTTTATTTTTATTGGGATGTATTTAATTGTAAATATAATCCGGCTGCTCTTCGACCATTCTTTGGTCTTCCAGTATCTGCTCGCTGATCTCCAGCTTTTTATACAGTGCTTTGGTGATTTTTTCTACTTCTTTTTCAGTGATGTTAAGTTTTATTGCAATTTTAGCATTGTCTTTACCTTTGGATATGTACTGAAGCAGTTTAGTTTCCAGATTGTTCAGATCATAATGGTTTACCAGGTTTTCTAAGTACAAGTCATCCACCATTTGAATGCTATCTGGACTTCTTAACAATTCGATACGTTTCAGGTATAAACGCATTTCAATCTGCATCAGTTCATTTTCCTCTTTTAATGCACGCATACGGTACATGATAGCGTAAGTAAGCACCAGCATTTCCAAAGCACTGGCAACCTTTAATTGAGTTGCAGAAACATTGAGAAGGGAAGCGCCAAATCCTTTCAACACAAAAAAGTCAATTAGTAATAGGAACAATAAACTGTAAGCTATTACATAAAATCTGGCATACATTTTTTTACGGAACAAGGTCGCACCTGCAACTAAATAAATTAAAAGTACAGACCAGATTGCTGTATTACCTATAGCTGCAAATAACCAGTTTTTAGTAACAAAATAACTAAGGAAAGATGCAGAGGCAAAAACAATAAGCCCTAAAGTGAACCATTTTAATTTTGGTCTATAATCCTCCAGTTTAAGGAATTTTGTAGCAAAATAAGCAGCAAAAAGTGCTACGGAAGTGTGCAACAAAGGTTCCAAAAAGTCTTGGATAAATGTAGAAGTAAAACCAAATAATCGAAATAACCCATCACTAAAGAAAAAAGATAAGGTTATCGTGGTAAGCACTGCACAATAGTACAAAAATACTTTTTCGTCAAACAAAAAGAAACACATAAAATTGATGATAATAACCATAACAACAAAACCATAATAAGTGCCTAATTTAAAAAGAGACTGCTGGTTTGCTTTTGCAAAATCCTCAGGAGTACTTATTTGAATTGGAAAATAAGCTTCTTTGTCAAACTCCACATGTAAATAAAGTGGATACTCTTCAAACTCATCTAAAGAAAAGGAGGGATACCTTGTGTAGGAAATTTCCTTAATTTCCTTTCCTGAGGAAGAATATAGTTGAATTGCATTAAGATGTGAAGAGGGTATATGAAGTACTGCAGGTTCGCTCTCCACATTATTGATTTTAAACCAATAGGAACCATTCTTCAAGCCATAATTGTCTTCTTTAAAAGGTTTAAAATCAGCTAGTTTAACTGTATTTACATTTAAAGTTGTAGCATTGTTTTCAAAAAACTGAACTGATTTTTGTGCATAGAGTGAGGCACAAAAAAGCATAAAAGCACTTAAGTAAATAGTCTTCATAAGTAGTAATTTTAATAAGTTTAGGGACTCGAATATAATCAAAATTACATTTAATCCTAAAAAAATTACACTTAATAGAAAAAATTTAATAATCTATACTAGATTAGTAAGAATTACCCTACTTTTTTACGATATACATAAACCCTTTTAATGCACCATGTCTTCGGGGTTTACCCAAGAATCAAAATCTTCAGCGGTTACATACCCTAAATTAATAGCTTCTTCTTTTAAAGTGGTACCATTAGTATGTGCTGTATTGGCAATTTCAGCGGCTTTGTAATACCCTATTTTGGGGTTCAGGGCAGTAACAAGCATCAAAGAATTATTTAATTGTTTCTTAATAATTTCTTTGTTTGCCTCAATACCGTTTGCACAATTATCCGTAAAGGAAACACACGCATCCCCAATGAGTTGCGCAGACTGTAAAATGTTAGCAGCCATTACCGGTTTAAAAACATTCAGTTCAAAATGACCTTGCATACCTCCCACGGTGATTGCCATATCATTACCAATTACCTGTGCACAAACCATTGTCAAAGCTTCACATTGGGTTGGATTTACTTTGCCAGGCATTATGGAAGAACCGGGCTCGTTTGCCGGAAGAATTAATTCCCCAATACCACTTCGGGGTCCGCTGGCAAGCATTCTGATATCATTTGCGATTTTATTTAAAGAAACGGCAAGTTGTTTTAAAGCACCATGAGTTTCCACAATAGCATCGTGAGCAGCCAAGGCTTCAAATTTATTTGGAGCGGTTTTAAAGGGCAGGTCTGTGAATTTTGCAATATATTCTGCCACACGTTTGGAATAGCCTTTTGGAGTGTTTATACCTGTGCCAACTGCAGTACCTCCAAGAGCCACTTCAGAAAGATGATCTAAGGTATTGTTTAAAGCTTTTAATCCGTGATCTAACTGCGATACATAACCGCTAAATTCCTGACCAAGGGTTAGGGGAGTAGCATCCATAAGATGGGTGCGGCCTATTTTTACCACATTTTTAAAATTTTCAGATTTTGTTTTTAAGGCATCCCTTAATTTAGTTACCCCCGGAATAGTAACTTCCACGATTTTCTTATAAGCAGCGATGTGCATCGCAGTAGGGAAAGTGTCGTTAGAAGACTGCGATTTGTTTACATCATCGTTGGGCTGTACTACTTTATCTCCTTCTCCTATTATTTTGCCTGCAAGTTGTTGCGCCCTGTTTGCTATCACTTCGTTGACATTCATATTGCTTTGGGTACCGCTTCCGGTTTGCCATATCACTAAGGGGAATTGATCATCGTGTTTGCCAGCCAAAATTTCATCACAAACCTGTGCGATTAAATCCCTCTTTTCAGAGGGTAAATCTCCTATTTCCCTGTTGGTAAAGGCGGCAGCTTTTTTTAAATAAGCAAACCCATATATTATTTCTAATGGCATGGATCCCGGCATACCTATTTTAAAATTGCTTCTTGAACGTTCTGTTTGTGCTCCCCATAACTTATCTGAAGGTACTTTAACCTCGCCCATAGTGTCTCTTTCAATACGGTATTCCATAGCTTTAATTTATTTTTAGTATATAGCAAAATTACTAAAAGCGATGCGTAATAAACTATAAATGACTGTGATTTTACTTAAAAAAGGAAAATATTTGCTTGTGAAAATTAAATAATTCCTTGTATCTTTGCTTCACGTTTTACTTTATAAATATCGTTATGTTTGATTTTGATCAATATTTAGGATTTCTCGCATTTCTAACCATAATTACCATTGGCTTCTGGTTGATGATATTTTTGATGCTATTTGTACCTTACTGGATAGGTGGTGCAATAATGGAAAATTTAAAAGAATTACGAGAGGCAAGAAAAAATAAAAAGAACAAATAATTTATTATTTATAATGTAAAAAAAGGGGAAGCAATTGCTTCCCCTTTTTTTTGTATTTGCTGTTCACAGAGAAATCTAGCCTTCAAATTCGCCTTCAAAATCTTCACCACCGCTTCTTCTGTTTCTTTCTCTCTGGTTTTTTTTCTGGTTAAATCTGTAGGTAAAGGAAAAAGTAATTTGTCGTTCTCTCCATTGAAATTCACTTTGAGATGTAAAACCATCACCATCTGTAAAAGATCTTCTTTTTCTGGAGTTCAAAAGGTCGCTTATATTTAATGCAATAGAGGCATTATCATCCATAATATCCTTACTCAACGCAAGATTTATAGAATAGATACCTTCTGATCTGGTTTGTGAGTTTTCAGAAGGACCACTGTAAAACATATTCGTTTGCCAGTCTATTTTTGCCGGTAAGCTTACTTTTGTGCTAAGCCTGGTAAACCAGCTGTTGTTTGTTGCGCCATAATCTATGCCTTCAAATTCACCTTCAGTTTTAAACTGGAAAAAATTAAAACTTCCATTTATCCTTAACCATTTTGCCGCACTATAAATTATACCTGCTTCTGCACCCACTCTTTCATTAGTTGCTAAATTGATAGGAATGGTGCGCACTACATCAATGCCATTTATAGTTTCGCCTGTTCTTAATTGGACTCTTTCAAATGCATCTGTTTCATATTGATAGTAAATAGAAGATGTTAGGGTTAATTTATCCCAACGCTTTAAATAACCTAAATCAAAAGCACTCGCAAATGCAGGGTCTAAATCAGGATTTCCCTGAAAAACATTGGTCACACTGGAGCGTGAGGGAAAAGGATTGATAAACCATCCGCGAGGTCTGTTAATTCTTCTGTTGTATCCTAACGTTAAATTTTCCCTTTCATTAAGCTCATAAATAAGGTTTACCGTTGGGAAAAGCCCTAAATAATTTTTATCAAAGGTTGTTTCAATATCCACACCAAATAAATCAGACAAATCACCATCATTAAATTCTGAATCGATGTCTCCCTTTAGCTGGGTGCTTTCTAACCTAAGGCCCAAAAGGAAAGAAAATTTTCCAAATTTATTACCATATTGTGTATAAAGTGCTTGAATATTTTCAGTATAATCAAAGACATTTGTGAGTAAAGGGTCTAATACAAATTCCCCGGTTTCCAAGTTTTCTGTAAACAAGGTATAATCTGTTATTTGGTTTTTAAATTGACCACGATATCCTGCTTCAAATTGAGCGTTTTCTCCAATAGGCAGAACATAGTCAGCTTGTGCCAAAAACTCATTTTGATCCTCTAAAGTTATAATATCTTCGGAAGGGAAAAATTGAGTATTTGGAAATGTATTCCTTTCTGTAATGAAACCATTTTGTGTTTCTGCTCCATTCTCATATTGCAAATCAATGGTAAGAAGGTGCCCATCTGTATTGAAATTATTTCTGTAATTAAGTGCTAGCTGATATCTTTGATCATCTTCAGTCTCTATTTCGTTTCTCAATGAAATCTCGTTTATATCGTTTTGAACGAATTTACGGGTAAGGGTTTCGGTTTTGTCTTTGTCATCACTTATCCTTAAGAATCCACTTGCTGTAATGGAAGATGTTTCTGTTAAAAAATATTCAATACCAAGGTTTGTGTTAAAACCTTTTCTTAATCTGTTATATGCTCTATTTTCAATGGTTCTTGAAAATTGGGAATCCTCAAATGTATTGTCAAAAAAGGCACTTCCGGGTGCATCACGATAGGAATACCCGGTAGTATTGAAAATATTAAATTTTTCAGTCCTAAGGTTTAGGTTTGCGGTAACACTGTTGTTGATAGGATAACCAAGATTGAATGCTACAGAACCATTGATTCCAAGTGTTTTTTCTTTCTTGAGGATAATATTGATAATACCTGCCGTTCCTTCAGCGTCATATCTTGCAGATGGACTAGTAATAACTTCTACTCGGTCTATTGCTTCTGCAGGGAGTTGTGTTAAAGCATTGGTATCCCCAAAGCCCGCAATAGCAGAAGGTCTTCCGTTGATTAGGATCTTAACATTTTCATTTCCCCTAAGACTTATTCCTCCCTCAACATCTACAGCTACTGAAGGAACATTTCCAAGAGCGTCCCCTACAGTTGCACCGCGAGTGGTTAAGTCTTTCCCTATATTATATATCTTCTTGTCTAATCTAACCTGTACCTCTGTAGTTTCTGCGCGTATTACTACTTCGTCAAGACTTTGTGCATCAAAATCCAGGGAAACTGGAGGTAAAGTGGTGTTTTGTGTGATATTTCTGTTACTGATTGTTATGGACTCATAAGAAATAAACTCAAACTTGATATCATATGGTCCTGGAGAAACTTCCATTGTAAACTGTCCCTCGAGGTCAGTTATACCACCGGTTACAAGTTCCTGGGTTTGAGAATTTGTAAAAGAAACGGTTGCATATTCTAAAGGAAGTCCAGAAGATTTTTCAATAATTTTCCCGGAAACTGTAATATTTTGTGCAAAAGAAAAGGAAAAGGAAAAAAGGACAATAGTGAGAATCAAGTAATTTTTCATAGTTTTTTTTGGTTTTGTAGTGTCTTTTTAGACACTTCATCTTCTAGGACTGCAAAAATAATACTTGGTTTAAGGCTTATTACTTAAAGTCTTGTTAAATTAATCTATTTCCGGTTAATGTTTTAAATTTAAAAAAGCGTTTTAATTTTTTCAGCAGGTCTACCTATTACTGCTTTTTCACCGGAAACAACAATAGGCCTTTCCATCAATTTTGGATAAGCTATCATAGCAGACACCAGCTCTTTATCACTCAGGGTTTTACCTTTGAAATTTTCTTTCCAGATGGCTTCGTTTTTTCTAATCAAATCGATGGGGGCTATGCCAAGCTTATCTAGAATGCTCTTAAGTTCCATCGCTGTGGGGGGGGGGTTCCATATACAGAACAGTTTCAAACTCGCATCTGGCTTCTTGTAGTAATTTTAGCCCTTCTCTTGATTTAGTGCATTTGGGGTTGTGGTATATTTTTAGCATACTTTATATTTTTGGGATTAAAATTCAAAGTTTGTTTTCAAAACCCTTTTTCTTCTTCTTTTTGACCTGTCATCATCAAATAGGCTTTTAAAAACCCATCGATATCTCCATTTAAGACAGCATCGGTATTCCCGGTTTCGTGTGCAGTGCGCACGTCTTTAACTAATTTATATGGATGTAGCACATAATTGCGTATTTGGGAGCCCCATTCAATTTTCATTTTTGCAGCTTCAATATCTTCCCTTTGTGCCAGTTGTTTTTGCAATTCGATTTCATATAACTGCGATTTAAGCATTTGCATCGCCCTGTTTCTGTTGTCGTGTTGCGATCGTGTTTCCGAACACGAGATTTGTATGCCTGTCGGTTTATGAGTCAACTGCACTTTGGTTTCCACTTTGTTTACATTTTGCCCGCCTGCACCACTGGAACGCGCAGTGACTATTTCAATATCTGCAGGATTGATTTCTATTTCGATGGTGTCATCTACTAAAGGGTAAACATATACTGAAGCAAAACTTGTATGTCTTTTTGCATTACTGTCAAAAGGGGAAATACGTACCAAACGGTGCACACCGTTTTCTCCTTTTAGCCATCCAAAAGAGAATTCGCCTTCTATCTCCAGAGTTACCGTTTTTATACCTGCAACGTCGCCTTCCTGAAAATTGAGTTCTTTTACTTTATAACCATTTTTATCTGCCCACATCATGTACATACGCATCAGCATTTCTGCCCAATCACAACTCTCAGTGCCACCGGCTCCGGCAGTTACTTGTAAAACAGCACTAAGGGAGTCGCCTTCCTCAGAAAGCATATTTCTGAATTCCAGATCTTCTATAGCCGTCAAAGCGAGTTGATAAGCTTGTTCAGCCTCTATATCGGTGGCATCTCCTTCTTTGTAAAATTCAAAAAGCACAGAAACATCCTCAGTTAAAGTGGCAGCTTTCTCATAATCAGAAACCCATTTTTTCTTCACACGAAGTTCTTTCATAAAAACTTCTGCTTCCCGGGCTTTATCCCAAAACGCAGGATTGAAAGTTTTTTCTTCTTCGTTTGTAATTTCTATTTGTTTGGCATCAATGTCAAAGATACCTCCGCAACGCGCTTATGCGTTCTCGGAGATCTTTGATGAGCTCTGTATTGACCATAATTCTAAATTTTCACAAAAATAGATTTTTTAAAGAGGGCGCAGAAACTATTTTCTTTTAATTTTATGGAAAAATTTTGCGCAATGATAATAGATTTAAGAAGTGATACCGTTACAAAACCCACTCCGGGGATGTTAAAAGCAATATTAAATGCTGAGGTAGGCGATGATGTATATAAGGAAGACCCTTCTGTAAATGCTTTGGAAGATAAGCTGGCTGCACTTTTCGGAAAGGAGACGGCTTTGTTTTTTCCTACCGGAAGCATGGCAAATCAAGCTGCTATAAAACTACATACACAACCCGGCGAACAATTGATTTGTGACAAATGGGCGCATGTGTACAATTATGAAGGGGGCGGTGTATCTTTTAACAGCGGTGTTTCCTGCAAACTTGTGGATGGACACCGAGGAATGATTAGCGCGCAACAAGTAGAAGAAAATATCAACCCGCCTGATTTCTACCACAGTCCGTTAACGTCTTTGGTGTGTCTGGAAAATACGACAAACAAAGGCGGCGGTGCCTGCTATGATCTAAAGGAAATTGAAAAAATTAGACAGGTGTGTAGAGAACACAAGTTGGGACTGCATCTGGACGGCGCCCGCTTGTTTAATGCATTGATAGCTAAAGGGGAAACCCCCAAACAATACGGAGAACTCTTTGACACCATATCCATCTGTTTGTCTAAAGGTCTTGGTACACCCCTAGGTTCTGTTTTGGTAGGGGATGCCGCAATTATGAAAAATGCCATTCGCATTAGAAAAGTACTGGGTGGCGGAATGCGTCAGGTGGGCTTTATGGCGGCTGCCGGTTTATATGCTTTGGAAAATCATATAGAAAGACTTGCAGTAGACCATCAGCATGCATTTGAAATAGGGGAGATATTACAACAACAAGCCTATGTAAATGATGTGGAACCTGTAGAAACCAATATTGTAATTTTTTACTTGCAACAGAATAGAAATGAAAACCAATTTTTAGAACATCTTGCTTCTAAAAATATTCGCATAAGCAGCATGGGTCAAGGCAAATTACGAATAGTCACCCATCTGGACTACACCGCAGCAATGCACTCTGAATTTTTGGCGATTTTAAAAAGTATATAAAAGAACTCATTGATAAAAAGTAAGCAGTTTTTAAATTTACGTTTTTATAATTTTTAGGTAAAACAACTTCTAAGTGTTCTTTGTAATTTAGTATCATAATCCTGATTTTGGTTGTATTACCGCTAATTCAGATTATCGTTATTTAAGCAAACATACTCATGAACTATATTTATATCTTTATGTTTTCAGCATTAATAATCCATGCCCAGGATTCAGAATCCCAAAAAATGAAACCTTTATATACACTACAAACCTATCAGTTTGATTTGCAAGGTCATCGCGGGGCAAGAGGACTTGCGCCCGAAAACTCGCTACAAGGGTTTGTAAAAGCCTTTTCCTTGGGTGTAAATACCATGGAACTAGATGTGGTAATCACAAAAGATAAGCAAGTGGTGGTATCTCATGAACCCTGGATGCATTCTAAAATTTGCAAAAAACCCGATGGGTCAGCAATTTCGGAAATTGAGGAAAAACAACTGAATATTTATGAAATGACCTATGAAGAAGTTAGAGATTATGATTGTGGGTCTCTATTTTTGGAAGCATTTCCTGAACAAGTATTGGCCATTGCACATAAACCGTTACTAAAAGATGTGTTGCGAATGATAGATAGTTTAGCCAAAAACCACGGCAGAAAAATAAGCTATAACATGGAAATTAAGAGCCTACCGGAAGGAGACCATATATATCACCCAACACCTGAGATGTTTGCTGCATTTGTAGTAAAGGCTATAGAGTCTGAAAGCGATATAGAACGGGTTACTCTACAAAGTTTTGATTTTAGGGTGTTGCGCCATTTGCATCAAGAATATCCTTCCATAAAAATGGCTGCACTTGTGTATGAGGAAAGTTTTGAAGCAGCAATGACTCGCTTAGACTTTAAACCACACATCTATAGTCCTTATTACAAAATGGTGGATAAAAAGTTGGTGAAATCAGTTCATGCAGAGGGAATGAAAATCATACCGTGGACTGTAAATGAAGTGAGTGATATGAAACGATTACTTAAATATGGGGTGGATGGAATCATTACGGATTATCCAGATAGAGCCATTACGTTAAAAAATAGTTATTAAATCCTGATAGTTAAATTGTTTTTCCTTATCCAATAAATTATTTTTTTCTAAATATTTTAGCAATCGATTTACTTATTTCATCAAGTTTTTCCAGTGGTTCAAGAATAGTAGGGTCTTTAAAATCGGTTCTGGATGCTTGGGAAAGCGCATCCTGAAGGGGATATACAAGTATAAAACTTTGGTCTTTAAAATAATTGTTTAAGTAATATGGAATTTTTACCATACTGCTTTGAAATGAGGGATTATCTTTTCTGCTCATTATAACGAGCAGGTTATCGTCTTTTTGAAAATCTCTGGATAAAATCAAAAAGTCATCCCAAGTAGTAAAGACTTTACTTTCAAAAGCTACTGGATTTTTGTGTTGAATTTCTTTTATGTATTTCAAGGTATCTTCAGTAGCATAAAATACTAGCTTTGCGCCTGAATTTCTAGCTATATTCCAAATTTTAATTAACCAGAACGGAAATCCAATTTCTTTTTCTGCCTTCTCAGGAACTAGGATTAGATGCCTTTTTATGGTGCTTAAGGGTTGAGCCGGTTTATAAATCAGGGTAGTGGTGTTGCATTTTGTTAAAATTCCCTCCGTTAAAGATCCTAAAAAGGAGTTTGAAATACCTTTTTTGATGTGCAATCCTAAAATCAAATCAGTGATTTTATGTTCCTTTATAACACTGCTGATGCCATTTACGATATTTAAGTCATAGCGAAGAAGCTCATGAACTATATTATCTGTTGCTGAAGCGTTAACTGCCGCTTTATTTAGAATTTTCCGGGCTTTTTTCTCTGCTGCCCCTTCTGCAGAGTTATGGTCAATGATACAAAGAGCATATAGACCGGCTTTATTCTTTTTAGATTGAATGGTAATTCCTAAATGAATGAGTTCATCAGTAGCCTCAATGTTACTGATAGGTATAAGGATTTTTTCGCGGTTATCCGCTTCTTCGTTAGCAGTACCGCTGGCTTCTGAAAGAGCAATGTTTTTTGCCCCTTTTTGTGCTATAAAGGATGCAATGGTGCACGTGAATAGTATCATTAGAATGGTACCGTTTAACACACTGTCATTAAGTAGTCTTATGGGTTCGCCGGCTGCTGTTACACCGGTAATAATATTATAACCTATTAAAACAGCCGCTAAAGTTGCTGCTGCCTGTGCATTGCTCAACCCAAAGATCAATCTTCTTTCATCCACAGAAAATTTATAGGTTTTTTGTGTTAACCAAGCCGCTAGAAATTTTGCAGTAGTTGCCACAACAATCATTACAACTGCGACTTTAATGGTTTCTAAATCTTTAAAGAAAATACGGTAATCAATAAGCATGCCTACGCCAATAAGAAAAAATGGAATAAATATAGCATTACCCACAAATTCTATTCTATTCATAAGAGGCGAGGTTTGCGGTATAAGCCTGTTCAAAGCCATTCCTGAAAGAAAAGCCCCGATGATAGCCTCTATTCCTGCCATTTCAGCGAGAACAGCTCCCAGAAAAACCATTACGAGAACAAATATGTACTGTGAGACATTATCATCAAAACGTTTAAAAAACCACCTTCCCAGAATTGGAAAAAGGAACATTACAATTAGCCCAAATACAATAATGGATATCGACATCCTTAACCAAAAAGCGGTATTTACTTCGCCTGCTGTCATACCCACAATAACAGCAAGCACTAAAAGGGCAAGCGTGTCTGTAATCAAGGTACCACCCACAGTGATATTTACAGCCCTGTTTTTAGCAACCCCTAGTTTGCTAATAATAGGATAAGCAATCAAGGTATGGGAAGCAAACATACTTGCCAATAATACGGAAGTATAGATGGAAAATTCCAAGACATACAGACCTGTAAGTATGCCTAAAAACATTGGGATAAGGAAGGTGTATAAGCCAAACACTAGGCTTTTTCGGCTGTTCTTTTTAAAATCTGCAAGATCTATTTCCAGACCTGCAAGAAACATAATATATAAAAGCCCGGCGGTGCCCGATAAGATAATACTGCTATCGCGCTCCATTAAAAAAAATCCGTGTGGTCCAACAATCGCACCTGCAATAATAAGACCCAACAGGGGAGGTATCTTTATTTTGTTAAGTATAATCGGGGCAAATAAAATAATGACCAGTATTAAAAGAAATTTTAATGCAGGATTGGTAAGGGGCAAGGAAGTCTCAAAAATGTTTAAAAGTATCATACTTTGCCCATTGTTATAAATTGATTATTAATAGTACTCACAAACTGCTTCAGCTCTTTCGCTTATGGGTTTCCCATGTTGGTTTGTCTATTTGATACCAATTAACTTCTTCACCATCATAATAAAAAGTTTCCACAAATTGAAATCCCAAATTCTTAAGAATGGCATTGGACCCGACATTATCTACATGTGCTGCAGCATATATTTTCTTTAAATTCATGGTTTCAAAACCATAATTCAGGGAAACTATTGCACTTTCTGTCGCAATGCCTTTTCTCCAGTATTTTTTTAGTAACCTGTAGCCCAGATCATAAAAATTAGAGTGGTTATTTATAGTTTCGGTAACGAGTTTTAAACCTGTCCAACCTAAAAACTGATTGGTAGACTTTTCTATTATTGCCCACCGTCCTATACCATTTTCAATATATTGTTTTCTTATAAATGCAATAACTTCTTCTGCCTGTTTTTTGGTGGTTATGGGGTTATTTCCTAAATATCGATGTACTTCCGGGTCAGCGTCCAGTTCAAAAAAACCCCCCACATCTTCTGAAAGCACTTCTCTTAATAATAACCTTTCGGTTTCTGCAACTATTTTCATAATGTAGTGGTAAATAAAAATATTAAAAGCACCACAAATATATATAAACGGAAGTACAGATAATTGAACCTTTGCTTATACTTTCAAAAAAACAAATCATTTTCCGCAATTTTTTAAATATGACAAATGTCATTTTTTGCGCTGAGGTTTACCAATACTTTTGAATTAAATACATAACTCATGAGTGTTATTTACATATTACTGACCATCAGTATTTTAGTAGCGGTTTTCTTTTTTCTTGCATTTATATTTTCAGTGAAAAAAGGACAATATGACGATACCTACACACCTTCGGTCAGAATGCTTTTTGACGATGAACTCGTAAAGGAAAAGCAGGAAACCAAATCAAAACCAACTAAAAATAATCAAAAATAATTATGGAAGTACAGCAATTTTATTACGATAATAAAATCGTTAAGAAGTTTATTTACGCGACTATTTTTTGGGGCCTTATCGGAATGAGCGTCGGTTATTGCTTGCGACTATGTATTTGTTTCCAAATATAACAGATGGGATATCGTGGCTTAGTTACGGGCGTTTACGACCGTTGCATACTAATGCAGTTATCTTTGCCTTTGTGGGGAACGCCATCTTTGCAGGTATTTATTACTCCTTGCAACGATTGCTCAAAGCACGTATGTACAGTGACATCCTGAGTAGCATTAATTTCTGGGGATGGCAGCTCATCATTGTTGCCGCAGCTATTTCCCTGCCATTGGGCTACACCTCTTCTAAAGAATATGCAGAACTGGAATGGCCTATTGATATTGCGATTGCTGTAATCTGGGTGGCATTTGGTGTCAATATGATTGGGACTATCTTACGCCGAAGACAACGGCATTTGTATGTGGCTATTTGGTTTTACCTCGCCACCTTTGTAACGGTAGCAGTACTTCACATCTTTAACAGTCTAGCGCTTCCTGTTCACGGAATGAAAAGTTACTCGGTATATGCCGGGGTACAGGATGCTTTGGTGCAATGGTGGTATGGACACAATGCAGTGGCTTTTTTCTTGACAACGCCATTTTTGGGATTGATGTACTACTACATTCCAAAAATTGCAAACAGACCTATCTATTCGTACCGGCTTTCTATTATTCATTTTTGGTCACTTATCTTTATCTACATCTGGGCAGGACCGCATCACTTGTTGTATTCTTCTTTACCAGACTGGGCGCAAAACTTAGGGGTTGCATTCTCAATTATGCTGCTGATGCCATCCTGGGGTGGTATGATCAACGGGTTACTGACTTTACGTGGTGCGTGGGATAAAGTACGGACAGACCCTACACTGAAGTTTATGGTGGTAGCTATAACCGGTTATGGTATGGCAACTTTTGAAGGCCCTATGCTTTCCCTTAAAAGTGTGAACGCCATTGCGCATTTTACAGATTGGATTGTGGCACACGTACACGTGGGTGCCCTTGCATGGAATGGCTTCCTAACTTTCGGTATGATTTACTGGCTATTGCCTAAAATCTTTAAAACAAAATTATATTCCATTGGCCTTGCAAACTTCCATTTCTGGATAGGCACACTGGGAATTATTCTCTATACCTTACCTATGTATGTGGCCGGTTTTGTACAAGCCTCTATGTGGAAACAATTTAATCCTGATGGCACTTTGGTGTATGGTAATTTTATGGAGACCGTCACAGAAATCATGCCTATGTACTGGATGCGGGCTATTGGCGGAACCTTATACATAATAGGTGCATTTGTGATGCTTTATAACCTCGTAAAAACGGTAAAAGGAGGCAGTGAAGTAACAGATGAACTTGCAGAAGCCGCTCCACTGGAAAGAGTTACCAAAAAACGGGTATCCGGAGAAGCCTATCACTCCTGGCTGGAAAGAAGACCGGTACAGTTAACCATTTTTGCCACTATCGCTATACTTATTGGTGGAATTATTCAAATAGTGCCCACTATCGTTGTGAAATCCAATATCCCCACTATTAGCAGTGTGCATCCTTATACGCCACTGGAATTAGAAGGTAGGGATTTATATATCCGTGAAGGATGTGTGGGTTGTCACTCCCAGATGGTTCGTCCGTTTAGAAGTGAGGTAGAACGCTATGGCGAGTATTCTAAAGCAGGCGAGTTTGTGTATGACCATCCCTTTTTGTGGGGAAGTAAACGCACAGGTCCTGATTTGTTAAGAGTAGGCGGGAAATACTCAGACAGCTGGCATCTCAACCACTTTTATGATCCACAAAGTATCTCTTCAGGGTCCATTATGCCAAGTTATAAGTGGTTAATAAATAACAAATTAAATAAGAAGCATACCCAAACAAAAATGGAAGTGATGGTGAGCCTTGGTGTTCCTTATTCTCCAGAAGATATTGAAAGGGCACAGGAGTGGATGCTGGAACAAGGTATTTCTATTGAGGAAAATTTATATACCGATCCAGAATTTGCAAAGAATTATGAAGCAGATAAAGCCTATGCCAAAGAAAATAACTTGGAGTTTACCGAAATGAGGGACAGGGAAATAGTTGCCATGATCGCTTACCTGCAACGTCTGGGAACCGATATCAAAATCACAACTCCCGAAGAAATGTCTAACACTGAAAACCAATAGTCTTATGTTAAAATTTATTAAAGGTCATATGGAAAGCATCAATGGGATAGAGATATACCCAATAATTTCCTTGCTCATATTTTTCGTTTTTTTTGCAGTCCTATTGTTATGGGTTATTACAGCAAATAAAAAGTATATAAAACAGGTGAGTAACATTCCGCTAGAAACAGAAGAGGAAGAAAAAACAACAATATTATGAAAACACAATATGCCATTTTCAGGATTCTGGTTGTTGCAGCAATAGCCTTATTCCTTTTAGAAAAAATAGCAGGTACAGATACACAATGGGCAATTGTGGAATATCCGGTGCTTATATTGCTCTTACTGGTGGTTATTCTATTTAGTATAGGTATGGAAGTAAGTGTTTCTTCCATACAACGCCTCTTGTTTTATACCCTGAATGATGAGGCTCAAGCACGTTATCTACAAAAACAAGCTGCAAGAACAGAGAAACGCATTTCTTGGTGGAACACTATGTATGCTAAATTTATTATAGGGAAAAGAAAAAAATCAGAAGAGGAGATTCTTTTAGACCATGATTATGATGGTATTAAAGAACTGGACAACAACTTACCTCCTTGGTGGTTATATGGCTTCTATGCCACTATACTATTTGCTGTGGTTTACATGGCACGTTACCATATTTTTGACGGAATATCCCAAGACGAAGAATATAGAATAGAAGTTGCTGAAGCTACAAAAGCCATTGAAGAATATCGAAAAACTGCAAAAGGGCTTGTGGATGCAAGCACCGTTATTTTATTGACAGATATAGAAGACTTACGAGTGGGCGAATCAGTCTTCCAAAGCAATTGTGCGGTTTGTCACCGTGCGGATGGTGGGGGTGGTATAGGTCCAAACTTAGCAGATAATTACTGGATTTTAGGTGGAAACATCAAAGATGTATTTCAAGTAATTGCAGAAGGAGGACGTCCCGGAAAAGGAATGATTTCCTGGAAACAGGATCTCAAACCACTAGAAATGGCACAGGTTGCCAGTTATATATTTTCCCTGCAGGATACTAACCCCGCAGATGCTAAAGCACCTGAAGGCGATTTGTTAATCGATAATTTACCTGCAGGAATGACTATAACTTCTGGCGAAGAACGTGTAGACGAGACAAAGCAACTGGAAGCCGAAGCAGAAGAGTTATCCACAGACACAGAGAAGGAAGAAAACCAATAAGGATTTTAAAACAGGAATGGAAAATAAGGGGGAATTTAGAGATACCATAGGTACAATAGACGATCAGGGAAAACGCAAGTGGGTATTCCCAAAAAAGCCTAGTGGTAAACTCTACAAGTACCGAAAATGGATAAGTTATTTTCTGTTACTCGTGCTTTTTGCTTCTCCGTTTATAAAGGTTAATAGCAATCAATTCTTACTATTCAATATCCTGGAACGCAAGTTTAATATTTTTGGGTTTCCATTCTGGCCGCAGGATTTTTATTTGCTAGTACTGTCGATGCTTATTGGTGTAGTATTTATAACACTGTTTACCGTGGCATTCGGGCGAATATTTTGTGGCTGGATATGTCCGCAAACCATATTTATGGAAATGGTCTTCAGGCGCATTGAATATGCCATCGAAGGAGATCGCGGCAAACAAATGCGATTGGCTAAAATGCCTTGGAATGGTGAAAAAATAAGAAAACGTGCTTTAAAAGGATTTGTGTTTTTTGTCATCTCTTTTCTGATAGCTAACGTTTTTCTGGCATATCTTATAAGTAGCGACAAACTTATAGAACACATTCTTGAAGGCCCGTTGGAAAATTTAAGTACGTTTATCGCACTATTGATTTTCACTGGGGTATTTTATTATGTATTTGCTTATTTTAGAGAGCAAGTGTGCATCATCGCCTGTCCTTACGGAAGGTTGCAAGGCGTTTTACTGGATACAAAATCTATTGTGGTTGCATATGATTACAAGCGAGGGGAAGCAGAAAACGGCAGGAAAAAATTCCGAAAAGGAGAAGATCGCAGTGCACTTGGTCTGGGGGATTGTATAGATTGTTTTCAATGTGTACATGTTTGTCCCACAGGTATAGACATCAGAAATGGTACCCAGTTAGAATGTGTAAACTGTACCGCCTGTATCGACGAATGCGACACAATTATGGAAGCGGTAAATTTACCTAAAGGCCTCATCCGCTTTGCCAGTGAAGAAAATATTAACAAGAAGGAAAAATTCAAATTCACCCCTAGGTTAAAAGGCTATGCCTCTGTACTTTTTATTTTAATGGGAATTTTAATAGGAATGCTTTTTCTCAGAAACGATGTGGAAGCAACAGTTTTAAGACTGCCCGGGCAGTTATATGAATTAAAAGATGGAAACCTGATTAGCAATGTCTATACTTTTAAAATTATCAACAAGACAAGCAGGAATATCACACCACTAACTTTTAAATTATTATCCCATACCGGAACCATTGTTACCGTAGGAGACAAAGATATCATCCTCCCTGAACAGGGTATGGTGCAGGGAACCCTCTTTATTGATATTCCCGCCGGTGCATTAACTGGGGATAAGGATAAATTGAAAATAGGAGTCTTCAGTAACGACAAACTTATAGAAACCACTGTTACGGCATTTTTAGGTCCAAGAAGCTATAAATAAATCCACTACAAAAAAATTGAAAATAGATAAATAATTTAAAAATATACACATGAAAATTAACTGGGGAACAGGATTAGTAATTGCTCTTGCTGCATTTATATGTTTTATCATGTATTTTGTAATAACGATGATGACAGATAGTCAATATAATCACGATTTAGTGGTAGAAGAATATTATAAACAGGAACTAGGTTTTCAGGACCAATTAAATGCAGAAAAGAATGCATTTAATTTCCCATTTAAAGTGCGTGTGGAAGAAAGCGCTACTGGAATAAACTTAGTTTTTCCAGAGGAAATTGCAGAAGACATGCAAAACGCCAAAGTATATTTTTACAGGGTTTCTGATAAAAATATGGACTTTGAAAAAGAGATTGTATTGATAAACAACAAAATGCAAATTCCGGAAGAACAAATATTTCCCGGAAGATGGGATATTACTGTACAATGGGAAAAGGATGGAAAGTCTTACTTGACCAAGGAGAAAATAAATTTTTAATCTTCTATTATGTTTTTAACGGCTTTTTTACTGGGATTGTTGGGTAGCTTGCACTGCATTGGAATGTGCGGTCCAATAGCTTTTATGCTTCCGGTAGATCGTGGCAATTCTTTTAAAAAAGTAATACAGGTAAGCAGTTACCATTTTGGAAGATTGTTTGCTTATGCGCTTATAGGTTTGGTTTTTGGTATTTTGGGAAAAGGATTTGATTTATTTGGCTTGCAACAGCATCTGTCTATAGCCATCGGAATACTAATGATTGTTGTAGTACTTCTTCCGAAAAAACAAATGGCTAAAATAAGTATTATAACGCCTTTGTATAAAGCAATTTCAAAAGTAAAAAGTGCCATGGGCGATGCTTTTAAAAAGAAAACTGCAGATACCTTCTTGACTATTGGTTTTCTTAATGGGTTTTTACCTTGCGGATTGGTATATATTGCAGTATTTGGTGCGATTGCTTCTGCGGGTATTTTGGAAGGAAGTTTATATATGTTTTTATTTGGTTTAGGTACAGTGCCCTTGATGACTTCAGTGGTTTATTTTAGCGGTGTAATAAAAGGAAACACCCGGGAAAAACTGCGTAAAGCCATTCCTGTTTTCGTTGTGATTATTGGCCTTTTGTTTATTTTTAGGGGAATGGGTCTAGGCATACCTTATCTTTCTCCAAAACCGTTAACAGAAATCGTAACCTCAAATATAGACTGCCATTACTAATTTTTTTGATACCTTACATTTTTAAATATTAAATACATACATGAAACATTATACTTCAGCAGAAGAAGCTTTACAATTGGTAAAATCAGGAGACCGCATATTTTTTCAGGGGGCAGCAATGACGCCAAAAGTACTTATTGAAACCCTCTGTAACAGATATAAAGAATTACAGGATGTGGAAATCATACAAATGCATACAGAAGGCGATGCTTTGTATTCTACAGAGCCCTACTGCGAAAGCTTTAAGGTAAACAGCTGTTTTGTGGGCGGAAACGTCCGGAAAATGGTAAACTCTAAAAATGGCGATTATATCCCTATCTTTTTAAGCGAAGTGCATTTGCTCTTCCGCAGAAATATTTTACCGCTCGATGTAGCCTTTATTCAGGTTTCCCCGCCAGATAAACATGGTTTTTGTTCTTTGGGAACTTCCATAGATGTAACTCTGACCGCCATACAAACCGCAAAAATTGTGATTGCCCAGGTGAACCCCAATGTTCCCAGAACCCACGGGGATGGCATTATCCATATAAATAACATTCATGCGGCAGTGGTGGTAGAACAACCCATCCATAGCAATCTCGCAAAAGAAAGTACTGAAATCGAAAAAAAAATAGGATACCACGTTGCCCAACTCGTGGAAGACGGCGCCACTTTACAAATGGGGATAGGAGGTATCCCAAATGTGGTCCTGGCAAATTTAATCAACCACAAGCGCCTTGGCATTCACACAGAAATGTTCTCTGACGGCATCCTTCCTTTGATTGAAAGCGGTGTGATTACCGGGGAAGACAAAAAGATTAAGCGAGGCAAATTGGTAACCTGCTTTGCTATTGGTTCGCCGGCATTATACAAATTTTTAGATGACAACCCCATGGTGCACTTTAAAGAAGCTGCCTATACTAATGATACTGCAATTATCAGACAGAACCCGAAAGTAACTGCTATTAATAGCGCTATTGAAATCGACTTGACCGGTCAGGTGTGTGCTGATACCATTGGAAAAATGCAGTACTCAGGAGTAGGAGGTCAAATGGACTTTATAAGGGGTGCTTCCCTTTCAGAAGGTGGAAAAGCGATTATTGCTTTGCCTTCTGTAACTAACAAAGGGGCTTCTAAAATTGTTCCTTTCCTAAAAGAGGGAGCAGGCGTTACTTCCACTCGGGCTCACGTGCATTATATTGCCACAGAAAACGGTATCGTGGATTTATATGGGAAAAACCTGAAACAACGAGCCAAAGCGCTGATTTCCATTGCACATAAAGAACATCAGGAAGATTTGGAAAGACAGGCCTATGAACGGTTTAATTCGTAAATAAAGCGAAAAATTAAAAATCCGCATCTACACTGATAATCATTTCATCCCGCGTCAAAGGGTGTGTAAAAGTCAGGCTTTCTGCATGCAAATGAAGTCGGTTTGCTTTTTTTCCGTAGAGATCATCGCCCAATATTGGTATTTTTAATCCGCTTTCGTGTGAGGCATGTACCCGTAACTGATGTGTTCTTCCGGTGATGGGATAAAAATGTACCCGAGTCTGTTTATTTTTGATGTGTAACACTTCCCAAATTGTTTGCGCGGGTTTTCCGTGTTCATAACAAACTAATTGTCTGGGTCTGTCGTCTAGGTCTACACGAATTGGCAAATCGATTATACCCTCTTTCTGTTTTAAAATGCCGTCCAATAAAGCAACATACCTTTTTTTGATGGTTCTTTTTATGAACTGTGCTTGTAAAAATACATAGGCCTCTTTGTTTTTTGCAACTAGGAGCAAACCGGAAGTTGACATATCTAGCCGATGCACAAGCAAAGGTCCCGTAGCATCCGGATACATTTTTTTTAAACGGCTGTAGACAGAATCTGTAATTATCTTTCCGGGAACAGATAAAAATTCAGGGGGTTTATTGATTACCAAAAGTATGGAGTCTTCATAAACTATTTCTAAATCTTTAACAGTAGAGGGGCTTTCCAAAAACGGATTGTGTCCCATATCCAGGTCTTGCAGCATATGCAACATTAATATGGGCTCGCATTTACTTTTACAGGCAGGATAAAAGTGCTTGTGCTTTCTTATTTCTGAATTTGGCGATTGTCCCCACCAGAATTCTGCCATGGCAATTGGTTGTAATTTGTTTGTAAAAGCATATTGCAATAACTTAGGAGCAGCACACTCACCGGCTCCGGCAGGTGGATTATTATCAAAAATTTCTCCTATACTTTTCTTCTCATTGTGGATATTCACAAAAGAATATTTATCAAATAGCTGCTGCTGTAAAACCCCGGACTTTAGTTTGCGAAGCTCTTTTAGTTCTTGAATCTCAGTAATGATTTTTTGCAATTCCTTGGTTGTACTTGCTTTTTGAAAGTTCCAGTATTTGGTCATTCTCTTAAAGAGAATACTTTCCTGTTTACTTTCTTCACTCAGACTTTTCTGCAGATTTTTATACTCTTCAAACGGTAAATTTGTTTCCGCAGCAATGCGTTTGGCATCACGAATTTCTTTTTGTGCTTTTATATTTAATTTATGTTTACGGATATCCGTTTCAGCATCTTGCTGTACCTGTTCTACAAGTTTAATGGCATTTTTTAAAGAAGCTGATGCTTCCAGCGTTTCAATTTGCCGGTTGATAGCATTTAGTATTTTTTCTTCTTTCCGAAAAAAACCATCATGCTGCAGCATATCAAAAACCGGTGGAACAAAATAGTTGTGGTGGTTTGTTTCTGCCATTTTCCCGGAAAAAGCCCATAAATAACCCAATTGCCCTTCTTTATTTTGACAAACCAAAACCCCGAACATTTTACCAATTACTAATCCGGGTTGTCCTTTTTCTAAACCAAAATTATGTTGAAAGTCGGTCTGGGCTTCCAGATATTTTTGTAACGCTTCTGCGGCAATTTCGCTTAAAGCATGAGGCTGGTAATAAAAAGGAAAGGTGAATTTTTTAGGTATAGGTATTCCGGAAATATTTTTTTTAAAAGTGTGAAAAAGGGTTGTTGCCATTGCGCAAAGATAGCTTTTTTAAGAATCTATTATAATTCATTTTGACTGCAAAAAGTAAAAGTGTACTATCTTTATACCAGTTTCTGTAAACATAAATTATGAAATCTAATTTCAACGACATCATTAACGAAGACAAATATATTCTTGTGGATTTTTATGCAACCTGGTGTGGACCATGCAAAACGCTTGCCCCTATATTGGTTGAGGTAAAAGCTGCTATGGGCGAAAGTCTTAAAGTAATAACCATAGATGTGGATAAAAACGAAATCCTTGCCTCAAAATATCAGGTTAAAGGAGTTCCCACATTGCTATTATTCAAAAGTGGTAAACAACTTTGGCGGCAGTCTGGGTTGTTTCAAAAGAATGAGTTGATAAGTATCATTACTTCTTTTATAGAAGAATAATAATTCAGAATGAGAGATTTTCTGCAAATTCCTATTTCAGAAGTGAATAATAAATAATTACTATTATGACCAAGGTCATATTTCAAAAGCGCTCTACTGTTTAATTTTACATTAAATTTAAAAAGACAGTATTATGAGACTTTATCAAAATGTATATGCAGATTTTAAAGAAATGTATTATGCTAATGCAACCTTAGGGATTATTGCCTCCAGTTGTTTGGGTTCTATAGCCGCAATGTTAATTTTAATGAATGGCAACGGCTTGGTTCAAATGTTGGAATTGTTTTTAGTAGTTTCGGTCGCTATGTGGTATAATGCATCGGTATTATCCCAAATGAAACCTAAATTTGTATTCAATTCCCTTATTTTAAGTTGCACGACAAGTTTGTTTTTTATCACTTACCTTGTGATCTCTTTATTTTTATAATACAGTTTTAACATGAACGACCTTAAAAACAGGGAGGATGTCTATATGTTGGTTTCATCTTTTTATGCCAAGGTTCGTAAAAATGAAGAAATAGGTCATTTTTTTGAGAACACTATTACCAACTGGGAGGAACATCTGAATAAACTAACAGATTTCTGGGAAAGCAATCTTTTCTTTAAAGCAAAATACAAAGGAAATCCGGTCATTACCCATAATCGGGTGGATGAAAAATTCCACCACAGCATTCAAATGGAGCATTTCGGTGCTTGGATCAACCTTTGGATAGAAACATTGGATGAACATTTTGCCGGCGAACTCGCAGATCGGGCAAAAAACAATGCACGCAAGATGGCCTCACACCTGTATTTGAATATTTTCGAATCCCGATAAAATAAAAGCAATACATGTTTTTATTTTTCTCTTATTATCGTAATATTACAATATAATAATATACTTGTATTTTAGAAGAAGTTATTTTAAATAAAATTTTAATGGGCGTTACAAAAACCGATTTATTTTCAGAAACCCAAAACGATATTGCATTGGTGGCAAAAGCGTTTGCACACCCTGCGCGCATTGCGATCCTTCAATATGTACTTAAGACTTCTGGTTGTATCAATGGCGATCTTGTTCAGGATCTGGGGTTGGCACAGGCTACCATTAGTCAGCATTTAAGAGAGTTAAAAGATATAGGAATTATTCAAGGGAATATTGAGGGAACCCGTGTTTGCTATTGCATACATCCGGAACGCTGGCAGGAAATTAAAAACCAATTCCAACTATTTTTTGACCAATATAAATTTCCTTCTTCGAAAGAGTGTTGTTAACCTAAAACAAGTATAAATCTTAAAATTGAAATCCATGAAACTTTCAGAAATAAAAGAAATTCTCCATAATTCCACCACTATACAATTTGAATTGCCGGATGGTTCTTTAGTGCCAAATCACTTCCACGTTACCGAAGTAGGAAAAGTATCCAAACATTTTATCGATTGTGGTGGTACTGTGCGAGCAGAAGAAGTGGTAAACTTTCAACTTTGGAATGCAAACGATTATGACCACAGGTTACACCCTAAAAAGTTGAGAAATATCATTGCCCTTTCAGAACGTGTATTGGCATTGCAAGATCTTGAAATTGAAGTGGAATACCAAGGGGTAACCATTCAGAAATTCGGGTTGGACTATAACGGCACTTCATTTCTTCTCACAACAAAACACACAGATTGTCTGGCAAAAGACAATTGCGGGATTCCTGCGGAAAGTTTAAAAGTGGCAGAAACAGCTTCTTCCTGTGCTCCCGGCTCAGGCTGTTGTTAATCTTAACTCTTAAAAAGTATGACACAAACCAAACCAACGGTTTTTAAGAAAATAGAAGAAACCATAGGAAATCTTGAAAACACAGTTATTTCTGATGACAGAAAAGAAATCCTGCAGACTCTTATAGACTATATTCTTGAAAAAGTATCGGAAAACAAAGAAGTACGGCTGAATTTTATTTGCACACACAATTCCCGAAGAAGCCATCTTGCTCAAATCTGGGCACAGACACTGGCAACCTTTTATAAAATCCCAAATGTAGTGTGTTATTCCGGTGGTACGGAAGCTACCGCTATGTATCCCATGGTTGCAAAAACTTTGGAAAATAACGGATTTACCCTAGAAAAACTTTCGCAAAGCGAAAACCCGGTGTACAGTATTAAATATGGCAGCAATGCACTTCCGGTTATTGGGTTTTCAAAAGTTTACGACCACGATTTTAATCCACAATCTGAATTTGCAGCGATCATGACTTGTTCCCAAGCAGATGAGGGTTGCCCCTTTATTGCAGGTGCAGAAAAGCGCATCCCAATTACCTATGACGATCCCAAAGCATTTGATACCACCCCGCTACAAGAAGAAAAGTATGCAGAACGCAGCTTGCAGATTGCCGCAGAACTTATTTATGTTTTCTTAAATAGTAAGAAATGACAGCTAAAAAGGAAATAGCATTTTTTGAAAAGTATTTAAGCCTTTGGGTATTTTTATGTATTGTGGCAGGAATTGGTATCGGTTTTGTTGCCGGGGATAGCATGCAAATCATGAGTACCTGGGAAATTTATAAAGTAAACATTCCCATTGCCATTCTTATTTGGATGATGATCTACCCGATGATGCTGCAGATTGATTTTTCGAGCCTAAAAAAAATAGGCAGAAGACCAAAAGGAATTATATTGACTGTCGTTATGAACTGGCTGGTAAAACCTTTTACAATGGCGTTTTTCGCTTGGATATTCTTTACTAAAATATTTGCCGCATTCATAGATCCGTCGCTTGCGGGGGAATATATTGCAGGTGCCATTATTCTGGGTGCGGCACCGTGCACCGCTATGGTTTTTGTATGGTCTTATTTAACCGATGGGGATCCAAACTATACCTTAATGCAGGTTTCTGTAAACGATATAATTATCTTGTTTGCCTTTGTTCCTATCGTTGGCTTTTTATTAGGGATCACAGATGTGGTGGTTCCTTATGAAACTCTGGTTTTAAGTATTTTGATTTATGTGGTTGTCCCTTTGGTAGCGGGTGTCATTACCAATAAAATACTGATAAAAAAACACGGAGAAGATTGGTTTAAGACCCTATTTTTACCCAAACTAAAACCCATTAGTATCCTTGCCCTTTTGCTAACACTGGTTTTACTTTTTGCTTTTCAAGGGGAAAATATACTCAACAATCCACTGGTAATTGTACTTATTGCAATTCCGCTAACGATACAAACGTATTTAATATTTTTTGCCACTTGGTTTGCCGGGAGAAAAATGAAACTTACCCATCCGGTTTGTGCTCCGGCGGCGTTGATAGGGGCAAGTAATTTCTTCGAACTTTCTGTAGCGGTGGCCATTGGGTTATTCGGACTCCAAAGTCCGGCGGCGCTGGTTTGTGTAGTTGGGGTTTTGGTGGAAGTGCCGGTGATGCTTTCGCTTGTTGCTTATGCTAACAAAAAGAAATACTAAGGATACTGAATTCTTTGTCACTTTTTTATTCTTTGTTATATTAAAAAAAACAGCAACAAGACGTGCTTGTTACTGTTCCTCTATAACCTTTTAAATCTACTTTATTTTAGCAGCTTCCATCACTTGTCCACCCTGATAAAGAGTAAGGCTTTTTACACCTCCCGCAGTGTTTTTATTAAAAGTAATTTTAGCTTCCACCACTTTCAAAAAGAAGGTTTCCGGGGTTTCTGCAAAGATTTCAAAACGTGGTTGTCCTGTCAATTGCACAAATATCTGATCGCTTTCTGTAGTCACATTTACAACAAAACCAGCTTGTAATTCATAAGTCCCGGTGTAGGTTTTAAGTATTGATTCCGCTACAGCGATGCTTTCTTTTTCCGGTTTAGGGGTGTATTCGGTTTCCAATCCTTTGCCTTTTATAATTCTATCTGCAAAATTAGCTACCCGTTTTCCACTTTCTTTCGTAAACGCATAGGTAGTAAAACTATCTTCAAACTGATATTCGTTTTCACTTACCGCTATAAGTTTAAGTGCCTGGCCACCTTCCCGCTGGCTGTATAAATTACCATCGGTATAGGTTATAAACCGCACTACATCTTCAAATTGATAAGCACCCACCCATTGTTGCATGGCACTTTCTGAAAGTTGCAGGGCAGGTTTATCATTAATTGGTTTTCCTAAAGCTATTGCAGTTGCAGGTAAGCTTACTGTTTCAGGGCTTTTCCCGGTAGTATTGGTCAGCACGATTGTATACACATTTTCTTTGGGCACATAAATACCTGAAGTTGTGTACCCAAAAATTCCGCCTCCGTGTTCCACAGTGGGACTTCCGGCAATTTCATTTGGCGACCACCCATAACCATAATACATGGGTTTGCCATTGTTTAAGGTATAATTAGTAAAAGCAAGCTGTTTACTTTTTTCGGAAATAAGGGTATTGGTATGAATTGCCTTGTTCCAGAGTAGCATGTCGTCAACGGTGGACATTAACGAACCCGCTGCATAAGGTAGGGTCATACTCAGATAATCGGCGTTTCTGTATGTTTTATCCTCAATAGGTTGATAGCCACTTGCCCGGTTAGGGATAAGTTTTGTTTTACTGCCATAATAAGAATTTTTCATTCCCAGTGGGGTGAAGATATTTTTTTGGACAAAGTCCTCATAGCTCATTTTTGAAGCTTCTTCTATAATATAACCAAGCAAAATATACCCGGAATTATTATAGGCATATTTCTCTCCCGGGGAAAATTCCATAGGCTCATTTCTAAAAACGTGGATTAGCTCCATCGGGGTTTTGTCCAGTGGCGCCTGGCTTATAAAACTAGGCATATTGGTATAACTTTTAATCCCGGAAGTATGGTTTAGCAAATGGTGGATAGTGATTTCATTTCCTTTCGGGTAGTCGCTTATGTATTTCGAAATCGGGTCTTGCAAGCTTAGTTTGCCTTGTTCCATTAGCATCAGGATCGCAACGCTGGTGAACTGTTTAGTGATGGAACCAATTTCAAAAACATGCTCCGGACGCATGGGCACATTAAGTTCGAGATTTGCCATACCAAAAGCTTTTCGGTACAGTACTTTGCCGTCTTTGGCAATAAGAACCGTTGCGCCGGGCTCATCTGCGGGATATTGTTTTTCAAATAATGCGTCTACCTTTTTTTCAATGGATTGCGCTTCGGCAAATTGGGAGGTGAATAGTACTACTGCTGTGAAAAGCACTAGCAAAAGGGTGTTTGGTTTTTTCATTGTTGATTGATTTTTGATGAATTTTTGATGAATGAATGTAGTCTATTGGTCATCAAGATGTTTTAAATGTTACATTAAGATATTAATAAATTTGTCTTCGTTTCCATTTTTACAAGAAATTCATAAAACGTATATTTACCACCATACTAATTTCAAATCGATATATGGACACCAATTACCATTTGAAAGTAAACGATACCTTTGATTTTGACCTTTCTGAAGAAGATATCCATGTGCTGGATGCCATTCAAAAATCAGGCTCACAGCAACATATCCTGCATGAAAACCAATCTATCGATGCAGAAGTAACCGCAGCTGACTTTATAAATAAAACCTACACGATAAAGATAAACTCCAACAGCTATACCATTAAAATAGGAACGCCTTTAGAGGAGCTTATACAAAAAATGGGTCTTTCTTTGGGAGAAACTGTAGCTATAAACGACATCAAAGCCCCAATGCCCGGATTAATTCTGGATATATTGGTAAAAGCCGGTGACAAGGTAAAAGCAGGGGAGTATTTGATGGTGCTGGAAGCAATGAAAATGGAAAATACATTAACCGCCCCTAGGGATGGAATAGTAAAAGAAATTTCAGTTGAGAAAGGCAAAACGGTGGATAAAGGGCAGTTGTTGTTGGAAATGGAGTGAGGTAGATTTGAGATTTGAGAGGTGAGATTTGAGAGGTGAGAGGTGAGAAAAGAAAAAAGAGAGAAGAGAGAAGAGAAAAAACCTAAAGGTTGAGTGCTTTGTAAACTCAAGGCTGGGAGCGATGCACTGAGCTTGTCGAAGTGCCGAAACTGAATTACTTTGCTCACGAAAACTTTCGGGATTGCGGTAAAAACAAGCCTGAACTTAAATTAACTAAAGTTCTTGAATTAGATTAGGAATTTGAATTGAGTTTTGAAATTTAAATAACGAGATACTCGCCTGTGCGGGCACGTGTATGAAAAAAATACTAATAGCAAACCGCGGCGAAATTGCTTTGCGCGTAATGAAAACTGCCCGTAAGATGGGCATCAAAACAGTGGCCGTTTTTTCAGAAGCAGACAGGAATGCGCCACACGTTAAATTTGCAGACGAAGCCGTTTGTATAGGCGAAGCCCCTTCCAATAAATCCTATTTGCTGGGGGATAAAATTATTAAATTGGCCAAAAGTTTGGACGTTGACGGCATCCATCCCGGATATGGGTTTCTAAGTGAAAACGCCGCTTTCGCGGAAGCCGTCGCTAAAAGTGGAATGAGGTTTATCGGTCCGTTGCCGCATGCCATTCGGGTGATGGGAAGCAAGCTCGCTGCAAAGAAAGCCGTAAAAAGCTATAATATACCGATGGTCCCGGGCATTGATGAAGCCATTACCGATGTCGCCAAAGCAAAAACAATCGCTGTAGAAATAGGTTTTCCCATTTTAATCAAAGCCTCTGCCGGTGGCGGTGGTAAAGGGATGCGCATCGTGGAAAAGGAAAGCAAACTGGAAGAACAAATGAAACGCGCCATTAGCGAAGCCGAATCTGCTTTTGGGGACGGCTCTGTGTTTATCGAAAAATATGTGAGTTCGCCACGCCATATCGAGATACAAGTCCTTGCAGACATACACGGCAATGTGGTACATCTTTTTGAGCGCGATTGCAGCATACAACGTCGTCACCAAAAAGTAGTAGAAGAAGCACCCTCTGCGGTTTTGACCGAAACCCTTCGAAAGCAAATGGGAGAAGCAGCCGTTCTTGTTGCAAAAGCTTGTGACTACGTAGGTGCAGGAACCGTGGAATTTCTTTTGGATGAAAACAAAAACTTCTATTTCCTAGAAATGAACACCCGTTTGCAGGTAGAACACCCGGTAACCGAATTTATTACGGGTCTCGATTTAGTAGAACAACAAATTAAGGTTGCCCGAGGCGAAACTCTCGCTTTTACACAAGAAGATTTAAAAATAAAAGGTCATGCCATGGAACTGCGTGTCTATGCCGAAGACCCCCTCACAGACTTTATGCCTAGCGTGGGTACTTTGAACCGTTATCGGCCGCCAATGGGACCCGGAATTCGTGTCGACGATGGTTTTGAAGAAGGTATGGAAGTGCCTATTTATTACGACCCGATGCTTTCCAAACTGATTACTTATGGCAACACCCGCGAGGAAGCCATACAATTAATGTTGGAGGCCATAGCAGCATATGAAATTGAAGGGGTTTCCACGACCTTGCCTTTCGGAAAATTTGTAATGGAACATGAAGCCTTTCGCAGTGGGGAATTTGATACGCATTTCGTAAAAAAATACTATTCCGCAGAAAAGTTGCAAAACCAAACCGAAGCAGAAGCAAAACTGGCAGCGATGGTTGCTTTAAAGACATATTTAAAGGATAGGGAGTTGCTGCGTATTCCTTAGGGTTTCAAATCCCGGAGGTTGAGAGCCGTGTCCCCTGTAGGATGGGAGTCGAAACTGGGTTTCAGGTTTCACATTCCGGAGGTTGAGCGGAGTCGAAACTGGGTTTCAGGTTTAAATTTCAAGGTTCAAAAATTTGGGTTTAAAGTATAAAGTTTTCAAATGGAATGTTCGTTTTTGAAATTAATCCAATTTACCAGAACCTGACCCCAGCGGGGTCAAAGATTTGTGCGGGGTTTAAGGTTTAAGGTTTAAATTTCAAGGTTCAAAAATTTGGGTTTAAAGTATAAAGTTTTCAAATGGAATGTTCGTTTTTGAAATTAATCCAATTTACCAGAACCTGACCCCAGCGGGGTCAAAGATTTGTGCGGGGTTTAAGGTTTAAGGTTTAAATTTCAAGGTTCAAAAATTTGGGTTTAAAGTATAAAGTTTTCAAATGGAATGTGCGTTTTTGAAATTAATCCAATTTACCAGAACCTGACCCCAGCGGGGTCAAAGATTTGTAGAACACACCCACAAAAGACCCGACCCCAGAGGGGTCGCATATGAAGTGGTGATTAATGAAGGTTTTGATTTAAGATCATATAAAATAGGTTTTGAATTTATAAAAGACGCGCTGGTAAAGAAATCCTTAGCGCCTCTTTTGAAAAACCCTCTGTGTGCCTCTGTGAACCCCTGCCTGCCGACAGGTCTGTAGTACAACTAAGCCTGAGCTTAAATAAATTAAAGCAGATTGAATACTATTAACAATATTGATTAAAGATTAGAAAATATAAACAACGAGATGCCTGCCTACGCGAGCATAAAGATGCCCGTCTACGCGGGTATAATGAAGATATGAGCGACAACACAAAGAAATTACAGGAAAAAATAGCCCTTGCTAAATTGGGTGGCGGGCAGAAACGCATTGACAAACAGCACGAAAAGAAAAAACTCACCGCCCGTGAGCGCGTGGAATACCTAATGGATGAAGGCTCTTTTGAGGAGATAGGTATCTTGGTCACCCACCGCACAACCGACTTTGGTATGGACAAAGAAATCTATTATGGCGACGGTGTTGTTACAGGATATGGCACGATCAACGGCAGACTGGTGTATGTGTATGCACAAGACTTTACGGTATTTGGCGGTGCCTTGTCAGAAACCCACGCAGAGAAAATTTGCAAAGTGATGGATCATGCAATGAAAGTAGGGGCACCCATCATCGGGCTCAATGATTCCGGTGGGGCGCGCATTCAGGAAGGTGTACGTTCGTTGGGTGGCTATGCAGATATATTCTATCGCAATGTGCAGGCTTCAGGGGTAATTCCGCAGTTGTCTGCCATTATGGGACCTTGTGCCGGTGGAGCTGTGTATTCCCCGGCGATGACAGATTTTACATTGATGGTGCAGGACACCAGTTATATGTTTGTTACCGGTCCTAACGTAGTGAAAACGGTTACAAATGAAGATGTAACTTCCGAAGAACTTGGCGGTGCAAGAACCCATGCAACCAAGTCTGGTGTGACCCATATTACTTCGGTGAGTGATATTGCGTGTTTGGAAGATGTAAAAAACCTATTGAGCTACTTACCACAAAACAATAAAGAAACCACAAAGAAAGTAGCCTACACCTTAGGCGATGAATACCGTGAGGTCTTGGAAACCATAGTGCCGGACAGCTCCAACAAGCCGTATGACATGCACGCCGTGATTGAGGGAATTATCGATACCGATTCTTTTTTTGAAATCCACAAAGACTATGCAAACAATATCTTGGTGGGCTTTGCGCGTCTTGGTGGAAGAAGTATAGGCATCGTTGCAAACCAGCCCATGAGCTTAGCGGGTGTACTGGATGTGGATGCCTCTAAAAAGGCAGCACGCTTTACCCGTTTTTGCGATTGCTTTAATATCCCGTTGCTGGTGCTGGTGGATGTACCCGGTTTCCTTCCCGGAACTGACCAGGAGTGGAACGGCATTATCCTGAATGGCGCAAAACTGCTCTATGCATTGAGCGAGGCAACTGTACCAAGAGTAACAGTCATCACGAGAAAAGCCTATGGAGGCGCTTATGATGTAATGAACTCCAAACACATAGGGGCCGATTTAAACTTCGCGTGGCCCACAGCCGAAATTGCAGTAATGGGGGCAAAGGGCGCTAGTGAGATTATCTTTAGAAAAGAAATACAGGAAGCAGAAAACTCGGAATTGAAACTCTCGGAAAAAGAAGCCGAATATGCAGCCAAGTTTGCCACGCCTTTTGAAGCCGCACAACGCGGATTTATAGATGAGGTTATTATGCCACGGGACACCCGCCGGAAATTACTGAAAGCATTTAGTATGCTTGAAAAAAAAGAAGTAGTGCGTGCAGATAGGAAACACGGGAATATACCACTCTAAATCCCCTAGAAATAGGTTTTCTGTCTGTGTATTGAAGTAGACACACGTTGTAGCGCTGACTCCATATTAATATATGCTCTTCCCTTATACAATTTATTTATTTTAGTTTCTAAATTAGTAAAAAAGTAACCATGAAATCAAAAACCATTTTATTATTTGTCCTGTTTTTAAGTTTTGGATTGACTGCTCAGGACTTTAATGTGCCCGATAACGCTTCTTATGAATCTGATACAGATTATACATCACAAGAACAAAATGTTCTAAGCGCTATTAATTGGCTTATGGTAACACCTGTTTCTGAACAAGAAGTCAAACGTAAATCTGTAAATGCCTTCTTAATGCAATGGATGACCGGTAGTCCAACAGTAACTATAGAGATTACCCAAGCGGTTGCTCCGTTTATGGAGTGCGCGGACTGTCTTATGGCTTTTTTGAGCGGGTGGACTAAGTACAGTCTGGAGAATGCGTACTCTAAAGATCGTGTGGCAGGAGCGCTAGCCGGAGTTAATCATACTATAGATTTCTATGAAGCTAACAAAAAATCCTTAGGTACAAACTCTGAAATTGAGAAACTAATTAGAAAAAAGAAAAAAGGAGACCTGAAAAGCCATATTAAATCAGCTTTTTAAAGTAAACTTCACGTTTTCTATTTTACGATAAAAAAACCCGGGTATACCTCTGCAATTTTACAAATAAACCTAACTTTGACGCTCTAAAGTTTCAAGGGTTACAACCATGGCATTAAGCGCCTACACCAAAGAATTCCGGTATAATTTTAAAATAGCCTTCCCCGTAATGCTGGGACAGCTGGGTCATGTCATGGTGGGGCTGGTGGATAATCTAATGGTAGGGCAATTGGGCGCGGCAGAACTTGCAGCGATTTCTTTAGGGAATAGTCTGGTGTTTATTGCATTGTCCATTGGGATTGGTTTTTCGTTTGCTATCACCCCGTTAATTGCTGAAGCAGATGGCGAGCATAACATAGAAACTGGACGTACGTTTTTTCACCATGGCATGATTTTATGCGGAATAAACGGCGTACTTCTATTCCTGATGTTGCTGTTCATAAAACCCATCTTGTTCCATCTCAACCAGCCACCGGAAGTGGTAGAACTGGCAATTCCATATCTGGAAATTGTGGCGCTATCCATGATTCCGCTCATGCTTTTTCAGGGCTTTAAACAATTTGCTGACGGACTTTCCCAAACAAAATATGCGATGTATGCCACTATTCTGGCCAATGTGGTGAATGTACTATTCAACTATCTGTTGATTTATGGTGTTTGGATTTTTCCCAGACTGGAATTAGTGGGCGCAGCAATAGGTACCCTTATCTCCAGGTTCTTTATGTTGTGGTTTATTTATGTGATCATGAAAAACAAAAAGAAATTCAACCGGTATTTTGTGTGGTCTAAACGGGAACATCTGGATAAAACAATTTTTAAACGCCTGTTTTCCTTGGGTTTTCCTACGGCATTACAGATGTTTTTTGAGGTTGCGATTTTTACGGCGTCCATATTTTTGGCAGGTATGCTGGGCACAAATGCTCAGGCAGCTAATCAGATTGCGCTTAATTTGGCATCGATGACTTTTATGATTGCCGTTGGTTTTAGCGTCACAGCTACCATAAGGGTAGGCAATCAGAAAGGCAAGAGAAATTATGAAGACCTTCGCCGCATTGCCTTTTCCATTTTTCTGATGGTTTTGCTTATACAGGCCTTTTTTGCCCTCGGTTTTATTGCGCTAAAAGATATTCTTCCGGCATTCTATATCGATAATATAGAAGTAATAACCATTGCTTCCGGGTTATTGATCGTTGCAGCATTATTTCAGCTTAGTGATGGTTTGCAAGTAGTATTGCTTGGCGGATTGCGTGGTTTGCAGGATGTGAAGATTCCCACAGTGATATGCTTTATTGCCTATTGGGTGGTAGGGTTTCCCATTTGTTATTTCCTGGGTAGGGAAGAAAGCATGGGGGCATCGGGTATATGGTTGGGCTTGTTTGCAGGGTTGACATTTTCTGCATTATTGTTGTATCTTCGTTTTGATTATTTGACAAAGAAATTAATACGCACCAATACGGTAGCGCAAATACTATAAACTATGGAATTCCCGAAATTCTTGTTAGGGGATAATACCGATTATCCGAATGCTATTTTTGTGGTTCATACCGAATTTCCCAGATTTATTATAAACCTCGAAAACGACGAGGTAGAGTGGCTGGAAGATTTTGACAATGAAGACCAAAAAGAACTCGAAGCAGAAACCGAAAACCTGATACAACAGGCAACTGATTTTTATGACCGCGAAATCTCCAGATACGAAGAATAATGCTGGAAAACCTTTTACATTATGACGAGCAACTCTTTGTGTATTTAAACTCCCTAGGCTCTTCTACTTGGGACAGCATGTGGTTGGTTATTACTTCTAAATTCTCCTCCATACCGTTGTATGCAGTATTGTTGTTTTTGGTTTTTAAGCAATTTGGCTGGAAAACCACTTTGATCGTTATGGTTCTAGTAGCGGCAATGATAACGGCAACAGACCAATTGGCAAACCTCTTTAAACACGGATTTGAACGCCCAAGGCCTTGTCAGGAAGCACATTTAAAAGAAATCATCCGATTTATAGCGCCACGCTGCGGACGCTTTGGTTATTTTTCAGCCCATGCAGCGAGTTCGATGGCATTAGCAGTTTTTATTGGGCTTCTGTTTAAAAACACCTATAAATATTTACCCTATTTTATGTTGTTTTGGGCAGCAATTATTGGCTACAGCCGTGTATATTTAGGTGTGCATTATCCATTAGATGTGGTAACAGGATTTGGAATCGGCGGATTGTTGGGGTATTTGTTTTATTGGTTGCAACAAAAATGGGTCATCCGGAATACCTCTCAAGGCTACTAATATACTACCCCTAACGGGGTTTTTTATTTTTTTTGTTCTATTTTTTTACCGATTTGCCACCCATAGCGGGGTTCTTTGTTCTATTATTTATATATTTATTCCGGGTCTTTTAAAATATATCTAACATCATAACCCACATCAAACTTCTCTAAAAACGCGATATATTCCTCTTGAAATGTTTGGTTTTGTGGTGTATTTTTTGATTGCTAATATATTAAATAAGCTCATTTACATGCGATTTACTGTAAGAAAAAGCTCCAAAACCTGCTTGCCATGGGAACTTTACCTTTAAAAATTTCCGGGTATTTATCCATTTAGAGGAATTTGCTTTGATGATGCGAGCTAAACTGATATAGATTGGTTGGGTCTCATCCCGATCAAAATATGTGTATGATCTGGCATACCATTTATTACTAATACTTTATGGTTATATTCCTTGATAATTCAGGTAATGTATTTATACAACTCGTCTTTCCAGGAATCTTGTATCAAGCAATTCCTGCTTTGAACTGCAAATACAAATTGAATATGTATTTGACATATTTTTTAAAAATTAAGAGATACAAATTACAAAAATTTCCTATAACTTTTCTACCCGATACAAATTGCGGTGCAACCGCACTTTATGGGAACGGTTCTTAACACCCACGGGGTTCATATCAAAACTATCGGTTTTTTGAATGGTATATTCTTTAAATACGTTTTGAAACTCGGTTTCTTCGGAAGTATTTACAAGGACATAGAATGTGTTCTTCTGGGGTAAATTATAATTTTCGCCATCAAACAGTACCGGTATGGGCTTGCCGTATTCCCAGATTATTTCGGGAGTGAAACTTTGGAACTCAAAGAGGGGGGCATTATTTTTTTCCAAATAAGGGGTAACATTGGTAATACTATTAAAATCCGGATTTTGAGTAATACCTTTGGCCATTGGTATGCCAACGCAAAGTATACTAACGATAAACGCTATGGTTAAATAGAAAACGGTTTCAATTTGTTTTTTACGCAGAAAAATAAAAATCCCAATTCCTATGGGCACTAAAAGCAGGGAGGTAAGCAAATACCATGTCCAAAAATTGGCAATGTTTTCCCTAAAGTAAATATAAGCAGCAATAGGAAAGACACAAGCAATAAAAGCAATAAGTCCAAAATGAAAATATACCGGAAAGGTTTCTTTTTTGGAGGTTAGGGTTTTAAAACTTCGGAAAAGATATTCCATATAAAATGCAGTATTCATTGCTAACGGAATCAACACCGGCAACAGGTATCTGGATTTTTTTTCGGGGATAAGGGAAAGTAAAATCACAGCCGCCAATGTCCAAATTAGGGTAAATGTATATGCTTTTTTATTAAAAACTTTATTTTTTAAATAGGGGTACAGCAATGCGGTAAATGCAGGAATGGTCCACAGACCGCTTTGCACTACAAAACTCCAGTAGTAGTAAAAAGGGCGGACGTTGTAATTTAGCCATCTTCCGGTTTCTTTGGAAGTAATTTCTGCAACGGCAGTAGTATCGTGTGTATAGACATACACATTCCAAAGAATGGATGTGGGGATTGCCACCACAGCAAATACTACTAACGGAAGCCATATGGGATATATTTCCTTAAACCGAAAAATTGTTCCATATGCAATTAAAAACGGGAGGAGTAAAGCATATAAAGATACGGGTCCTTTGCTTAGAAAGGAAAAGCCAAAGAAAATTCCGGCGAGAATGGCGTTGCGATACTGGAGAGGCTCTTTGGTAAATATTTTGTGCAGGAAGAATATACAGACGAGCATAAAAGCGTGAGTAAATATATCCCATTGTCCGTCCCTTCCGGAAAGTATTATATGAAAAGAGGTTGCAGAAATCAGGGCGGCTACAAAGGCAAAAACTTTATGTCCGGTAAGCTTTAAGCTAAAAATATAGGTCATCAATACCACCAGCATTCCCATCAGAGCAGCTGGAAGCCTAAGGGCAAAAAGGCTTTCCATGCCAAATACCAGCATGGAGATTGCGGTCATCCAGGTAGGTAAAGGTGGTTTTTCATAACGGGGCAAGCCGTTCATGGAAGTGAATATCCAATTACCATCTACTAGCATTTCACGGGCGGTAATGAAGTTTCTGGCTTCCATGATGTTAATGTAAATAGCATCCAGATTGACAAAAAAGATACCCAGGCAAACGAGGATCAAGAGGAGAAAAGGATTATGCTTTAATTTCATTTCTTAAAATAAAAATGTTTCGTATATAAATTACCAATCCAAAAAGATGGCCTGCAATCAGTACCGGGTCTTCCCGTATTATTCCATAAACAAGAATTAAACTGGATCCAATAAGGCTCAGCACCCAAAACCCTAAAGGTAAGGAAGATTCTTTTTTCTTTTCGGAATATACCCATTGGTACACAAATCGCAAAGTAAATAGTATTTGTGCCACACTTCCCAAAACTAATAACCACAATGGAACAGCTTCATTAAAAAACAGTTTTTCAAGATTGTATTCATTATTGAAATGTGCATAAATAACTATCAGAAAAGGAAAAAATAGTAAGAACCCTCTTAGACACTCAGGTAACCGCTTCCATTCCCCTTGAAAATGCAAGTTTCTAATATAAATAAAATAGGTAAGGGTCTGACCTAGCATTATTGCAAAATCATCCCTGAGATACCCATAGATGAAAAGGAGAAAAGAGGCAATTAAACTCAGTTTCCAGAAAAGGATGGGAGTTATTATTTTTTTACTTTTTTCAGAAAGTAACCATTGCAGAATCATCCTTCCTGAAAAGAGGATTTGTGCAAGGAATCCTATGGCATAAATCATCCATGTACTCATCCTTTTTCTTTAATGGTAAAACGGATATAGGTTTTTTTCATCCACACATAAGCAAAACAGTCGATAAACGGCCCCAAGAAACGGTTTTTAAAACTGTACTTGGATTTCCCTGCAATACGCGGATAATGATTAATAACCACTTCTTTAAGTTTGCCATTCTGAAGCAGAACCATAGCAGGCAAAAAGCGTTGCAAACCTTTAAACATAGGGATTTTCTTGGCATAATTGGTGTGGATTATTTTTAAAGGGCAGCCGGTATCGTGCATATTGTCTTTGGTGAACAAGATACGCACACTATTGCCAATTTTAGAAGAGATGCGTTTAATGAAAGTGTCCTTGCGCAGTTTACGCCAACCGGTAACCAATTCAAACTGCTCGCTATATGGAAACAAGAGTTCAAAATCTTCAGGGTAGGTTTGTAAATCAGCATCTATATAGCCAAGGAGAGGTGTTTCAGTGGCATCAAAAGCTGCTTTAAGTGCGGCTCCTTTCCCGGAGTTTTCAGCAAACAGTAAATAGGAAAACCCTTCATTCTCTTTACAAAAGGTTCTGATCAAAGCAGCACTGTTATCGTTAGAACCGTCATCCACAAAAAGAACACAGGTTTTTTTAGTAGCGAGGGTAAGGTATTTTTTTAAATGTTGAAAAAGTCGGTCAATAGCCGCTTCTTCATTATAAACGGGTACTATTATCGTAAACTCATAGGTCATGGAGAATCTTTTTTAAGTTGGAAGAGGAATTTGGCGGCTTCAAAAGGCGTAGTTTCGTTGTTGTCTATTGCTTTTAGCTGTACTTTAAGCTCTTCCTTTATTTTTGTGTGGTTGTAGAAATCCATTTTTAGTTGTTCATCAATTGACTGCAATAACCAATATTTATTTTGTTCTTTACGCTCCTTTTCAAAAAAATGATTGCTTTTGGTCAGAGAGAGATACTCTTCTACAATTTGCCATACTTCCTTGATGCCTTCATTTTTTAATGCGCTGCACACGGCTGTTTTTGGTATCCAGCCACTTTCTTTTGCAGGAAACAGGTGCAAGGCTCTGTTAAACTCAATCTTTGCTTGGTTTGCTGCTTTGACATTTTCGCCATCAGCTTTATTGATGACAATTACGTCTGCCATCTCCATAATACCTCTTTTAATGCCTTGCAGCTCATCTCCTGCACCTGCAAGTTTGAGCAACAGAAAAAAATCGGTCATGGAATGCACTGCGGTTTCACTTTGACCAACCCCCACCGTTTCTATAAGGATGGTATCAAAACCGGCAGCTTCACATAATATAATCGTTTCGCGTGTTTTTCTTGCCACACCACCTAAAGATGTGCCGGAGGCAGAAGGACGAATGAAAGCATTTTCTTCTTTAACGAGTTCTTCCATTCTGGTTTTATCGCCTAGAATGCTTCCTCCGCTTATGGTACTGCTGGGGTCTATAGTAAGAACAGCAACTTTTTTGCCTATACCCACAAGCATACTGCCAAAGCTTTCTATAAAAGTACTTTTGCCCACACCGGGAACGCCGGTTATGCCTATGCGAATGGACTTGTTTGCATAAGGCAGGCAACCACTAATAATTTCTTGGGACTGTAATCTGTGCTTTTGTGTGGTGCTTTCTACCAGGGTAATAGCTTTGCTAAGGGCAGTTTTATTCCCTGAAAGAATATTGTTTATTAGTTTCTGAATTGAAATATTCTTTAGCCTCTGTGTTTTAATATGGGCAGCAGACTTTACATTTAAATGGGGTAAACCAGCAACACCTTCTTTTTCATCAAGTGCAGATTTGCTGTTTTTTTTAGTGCCCATAGTGTTGATTTGTGACAAATTTAAGAATATGAATTTTGAAACCCTCTCTTTTATACCTTATATTTATGCATAAATATAATTATATTATTCATTAAAATTTAAACTCTTTGACTATGAAAACATTATATACAGCTTCAGTAACTGCTACAGGAGCCCGAGGAGGCTTTATTACTTCAGACGATGGTAAGATTGATCTTAAATTATCCGTTCCAAAAGGGATGGGTGGCGAAGGAGGTGGTGGAACCAATCCCGAGCAACTTTTTGGTGGGGCTTATTCTGCTTGTTTTGGAGGTGCGTTGCAAGTTGTTGCAAAACAAAAAGAAGTAGAATTAGGGGACTATACTGTTACTGCTGTTATAAGCATAAATAAAGCGGAAGATGGTGGACTGTTACTTTCTGCAATTTTAGATTGCTATTTGCCGGGTGTTTCTACAGAACAGGGTGAGGAGTTGATAAATGAAGCTCATGAAATTTGTCCTTTTTCTAAAGCAACCCGTGACAATATTGACGTAACACTTAACTTATTATTGGACGAATAGTTTTTATCCTATAAATTTAATATGAAAGCATCTGAGGTTTCAGGTGCTTTTTTATTGTACATTTTGGAAAAAGAAAAAGAGTAAATTTATTCCGTTTTGCTTATCGGAATACACTAAAGTCGAGTTTCAGGGAAAAAACATTGGAGTATAAAGCAACGCTTTGATCCCCAATATCGGTAAGGGCATAATCCAGTTGAATGCCTTTATATTTAAAACCAACACCTATATTCGGTTGAAAACCTATTTGCTCTGTACCATCCAGTTGTCTTACATTTTGAAAATTGCCCACACCAGCCCTTAAATAGATCAATTCGATATAACCAAATTCAAATCCCAGAGCAGGATCAATACTGAAACTTTCGGTAGAAACAATATCATTGGTTTGTGCAAAACGCATATTTAAATTGGCAGCGGCGAGTAGAGAATAGTCTCCCCTAAAGTCAAATTGCCTGGCCATTCCAATTTGCAGTTTAGGTATGGTAATTTCTGTAGTTTCTGGTAAATCCTGGTTTTGACCTTCCACTGCACCTTGTATGGTTGCAAATTGTTCTTCGTCAATATTCCAGACATTATAAGTAGTGGTGATATCCCTTGCCATAATACCAAACATCCAGTTGTCATTTTCAAACTGAACACCCACATCAAAACCAAAACCCCACGCAGCGGCAAATTTACCAATTACCCTGCGAATTACTTTGGCATTTACACCATAGTTTAGACCATCCAGCGGTAATTTCCGGGCATAGGAAAATGTAAAACCGTAATCTGCAGTAGAAAATAAACTAATGCGGTTATAATCAATATTTCCCTGCTGATCTATAAGTTGTGTTGTGTTTAAAATATCATCTACTCCAAAACGAATGGCAGAAAAACCCACAGCACTTCTGTCGTCAAGAGGCATAGCAAAGGCAGCATAATTATAAGTTGCAATGTTTGCAAAATACGAGGAATGCATTAATGAAAGTTGATTGTCTTCCAGATGAACAAGACCAGCTGGATTCCAGTAACCTGAATTAACATCATTGGTTGCTGCAGTTACAGCATTAGCCATGCCCAATGCACGGGCATCCACTCCTATGTTCATGAACTCGTTAGAATATTTTCTAACGGTTTGTGCAGAGAGAATCATGGAGCTGAAAAATAATAGCAAAAATAACTTCTTTTTCAAGGGCTGACTTTGATGCAAATATCGATTTTTTTTCAATTATTAAACTGCAATTTTACGCAGATATTGTTTCTTTTATCCCTTAGACGAAAATACTTTACTATTTTTACATTAGATAAATGTTTTAAGATGAAAAAATACATACCAAATGCAATCACCTTATGTAATTTACTTTCTGGAAGTATTGCAGTAATTTATGCTTTACAGGGAGACCTTTTACTGGCGGCGGGTTTTGTCATTTTAGGAATATTCTTTGATTTTTTTGACGGGCTCTTTGCAAGGCTTTTTAAAGTGGAAAGTGCCATAGGGCTACAGTTAGATTCTTTGGCAGATATGATAACTAGTGGTCTGGTTCCCGGGATAGTTATGGTGCAACTGTTATTTATGTCAATCTTAATACCAACACCTGAAAATTTGTGGTCAGATTTTAGCTTTATGTTGGCTATATTAAATTTTATACCGCTGGTGGGTTTATTGATTGTTTTAGCTTCGGCATACCGGCTGGCAAAATTTAATGTGGATGAGAGACAAACCTCCTCTTTTATAGGCTTGCCCACCCCCGCAAATGCGTTGTGGATTATTAGTTTGCCACTTATTTTAATATACCAACCTTCAGAGCTTGCTTTTCAGGTAATTTTAAATCCGTGGGTCTTGGTATTGGGCACTTTATTAAGTTGTTATCTGCTGAATGCCGAAATACCATTGTTCTCCCTAAAGTTTAAAACCAAAAGTTTTAAAGCGAATTCCTTAAGGTATATTTTTCTTTTGCTGAGTCTGGTTCTATTGATTTCTTTCTGGTTTGTGGCAATTCCTATTATTGTATTTCTGTATGTGCTTTTATCCCTGATTTTTAAAGAAAAAGCATAGATATAGTTTAATTTTCTGCAGTTGTAGGATCTATCACAGACCAAACAGGGGCTACGGAATTTGCAGGAAATCCACCCTTGATTGCATGTTCCCTTAATATTTCTTCATTTGGGGCGTTATAAATGCAATAAATTTTATCAGTGGTTACATAGCTATGCACCCATTGTATTTGTGAGCCCATTTCTTGTAAAATATTACAAGAAGTTTGAGATATTGCTTTTAACTGCTCTTCTGTGAGATTCCCGGCACCCGGAATTTCCCTTTCTATTACATACTTAGGCATATTTTATTTATTAGTGTTATCCTACTCGTAAGGCTTTTCGGTTACTCCCCGTTTTTGAAAAACGGCACTTTTAATGGTTTCATTATAATTGTAATTTAATAGTAATCGTTAATATTTTTATTTTCAAAGCAATATGCTACTAAAGTTACTTGTTTTTTTCTAATGTTAGCTTTCTAATCATAATTTTTTAAAGAGTCAATTAACATATTCATTAAATATTCCCCAATAGATGCATTATTAACTAAAAAAAAAGTATAAACACGTATATAAGAATTAAAAAAAAAAAGTATATATTTACCTTGCTTTTTTTTATCCCAAATAACAAAAAGTAGATATACTAAAATCCTACTATGCGCTTTTTTGAAAACTTATCCGTATTTACTATATTTTATATTTCGGCACAGAATGCAAATTTAATAGCTTTTTGTGCCCTTATTTTTTTAACCCAAAACCAAACTAAATTACTAAAATGATGAGAAACATTACCCAACTATTAGTACTAACCTGTATGCTGCTTTTTACCGGACATGTTGTCATGGCACAGTGCAATTCAGCAAACTACAATCCTGAGCTGTGTAATGCTCAGGGTACAACTTTTGAGCCGGGACTTCAAGCAACCTCCTTCAACGATCTTGCAGCGGCATCAAATACTTTTTATATGCGTTCAAACGTAGGAAACCCGTGGGGAAGCACCACAAACCAACAAGCTATGAACACAGCTTTTGGTGCCGGCAACTGGACTGAAGTATTTTTTGAAACAGCAGATCCTGCCACGGTTTTTTCGTCCGCAACACGATTTGTTTTTATGGAAGGAAGTGATTCAAATGCCAATGAATTGAATGCCTTCTTAACGGCAAACCTCACCACCATCGAAAACTGGGTGGCTCAGGGAAAAACCTTATTTTTGAACGCCGCACCTAATGAGGGAGGTAACATCAACTTTGGTTTTGGTGGTACAACGTTGGTTTATCCTGATTATTCAGATAACGTCACTGTAGTTGACACCGGGCATCCTATATTTACTGGACCCAATTTACCGGTCTCACAAGCAATGTCAGGAACCACTTTTGCTCATGCGTCCATCTCGGGAACAGGATATACAAACCTGATAACAGACTCGGGAGTTCCAACTCGTGTGGTGCTTGCCGAAAAATCCTGGGGTAATGGTCAGGTTGCTGTAGGTGGGATGACCACTACCGATTTTCACAGTCCTGCAGCAGAATCTTTCAACATCAGGGCCAACCTGCTTGTCTATTTGGAAAGTCGTCTGGTTTCAAGCATAGATTGTCCTGCCGACATAGTCGTAAGCAATGATTCGGGCGAATGTGGAGCAGTGGTTACATTTCCAAATGCAACTGCAACAGATTCTAACGGCAATGCTATACCCACCACCCAAACAGCCGGTCCAGCCAGTGGAAGCTTTTTCCCGGTAGGCGACACGCTTATTGAATTTTCAGCCGATGATAACGGTACGATTATCACATGTACTTTTACCATTACGGTTAATGATACTGAAGCTCCTATAATTACTTGCCCTGGTGATATTACACAGGATAATGACCCTGGTATTTGCGGAGCGGTGGTAACTTATACTATTCCTACTGCTACTGATAATTGTGGTTCAACGTCATCAAATATCTTATTTGTTTCAGACAACGGAGATGCAAGTGAAATTGAAACGGCTCTTACCTCTGAAGGATATACTGTTACTGCAGTGTACAATGATTTTTCAGGAGGAGATAATGCCACATTACAAGGATCATTGTCATCGTATGAACTTATCTATTGGCACGCCTCAGGTGCAAATGGTTATGGAGAAACACATAATTCATCAACTTTTACAAACTTAGATGCTTTCGTAGCTAATGGTGGAAATGTCTTTGTCACCGGATATGACGTAATTGTTAGTCCAGTAGATATTAACCTCATCACCTTTTTGGGAGGTACCTCATCAAATGACGTCGGTCCGTCGAATGGAACATTAATTGGTCCTAATAGCATTACAACTGGATTTGCTAATACTACAGGAATGAGCATAATTGCTCCAAACGATGATCAAGATAACTTAAACGGATTGGCTCCCACAGTAACTGTTGTGCTCCCAGGGAGTGCCTCAGGCGGTGCTGAGTGGGGAATTAATGATGTGCCAGGTGGAGAGATTGCTTGGGTGTCGTCTGGTCAATTTGACGGATCGTCTTTTCCTTCCTGGACCACTTTAGGTTCTGGATACCACGAGGCGCTATTAAATTTTGCATTTAATTCCTCTTCACCAACCATTAATGTAGTTCAAACTGCCGGTCTCCCAAGCGGAAGTGAATTCCCCGTAGGAACAACCACCAATACCTTTGTGGTAACTGATGCTTCGGGAAATACAGCTACTTGTTCTTTTGATGTAACCATCAATGATACGGAAGCACCAATCGCAAATTGCGTTGCCCCGTTTACCCTAGCACTGGATGCCAATGGAGAGGCTTCTATAAACCCTGAAATGATTGATAACGGAAGTACCGACAATTGTGGGAATGTAACGCTGTCTTTCGGTTTTGTTGAAAACGGATTTAACGGTGATTTTGCACCGGCCAACTGGTCCTTCAATGCCAATGGCGGAACTGGAAGTTTCTTTTTTGACCCTTCAAATGAAAATGTAACCATTACCGGAAGTGACGGAGGCTCTGCTAATAATATAAATACTACTCTTTGTAATACGATTGCTAATGACGGGGTGATTCAGTTTGACTGGAGCTATGTCACCAATGACGGTCCCACTTTTGACCCATTTGGATACTCCCTCAACGGGACATTTGTAAGCCTCACCGATTCTTTTGGACCTCAAAACCAAAATGGAACCGCCAATATTCCTATAGCCGCAGGAGACCAGTTCTGTTTTGTGGCAAACACTTTAGATGATGTTTTTGGAAGCGCGACAACAGTTTCCGGTATGTTTGTTTTTGACGGCACCAGCCAATCTGAATTTACTTGTGCTGATTTGGGCGTGAATACCATTATGTTAACGGTAACAGATGACAGTGGTAATATGACAACCTGCACGACTGAAGTAACTATAGTAGATGATCTTGCACCCGAAATTACCTGTGTTACAAACCAAACAGTTGACACAGATGCCGGGGTTTGCGATTATACACACAGCGGTACAGCCTGGGATGCAACTGCCACAGATAATTGTACGGCAACAGTAGCTTATGAACTAACAGATGCAACAACCGGAACAGGAACCACTCTCAACGGTGTAGCCTTTAATCTTGGCGAAACCACAGTAACATGGACTGCCACAGATGGAAGTGGCAATACAGCGATTTGTTCATTTACAGTAACTGTAGAGGACAATGAAGTACCTGTAATCACTTGCATTTCTAACCAAACAATGAATACCGACGTAGGATTCTGTAGCTATACCCACAATGGGACTGCTTGGGATGCGACCGCTACTGACAACTGTAGCATAGCTGCCATAACGTATGCTTTGACAGGTGCTAACACAGGCACAGGAACTTCTTTAGATGGTGTTGCTTTCAACTTAGGGATAACCACAGTTACCTGGACAACCACAGACGGTAGCGGTAATAGCGATAATTGTAGTTTTACCGTAACGGTAGAAGATAACCAAGTACCGGTAATTGCTTGTGTGGGTAACCAAACGATGGATACTGACGCAGGGGTGTGTACCTATACCCACAGTGGGACAGCGTGGGATGCGACCGCTACTGACAACTGTAGCGTTGCAACGATAACCTATGTTTTAACGGGCGCAACAACAGGCACTGGAACCACTCTCAACGGTGTAGCCTTTAATCTTGGCGAAACCACAGTAACCTGGACAGCCACAGATGGAAGTGGCAATACCGATATTTGCAGCTTTACAGTGACCATAGAAGACAACGAAGCCCCTGTAATTTCTTGTGTGGCAAACCAAACGGTAGATACCAATACCAATGTATGCACCTATACCCACAACGGCACTGCTTGGGATGCGACTGCTACAGACAATTGTAGCGTATCATCAATATCTTACGAATTGACCGGAGCCACCACAGGAACAGGAACCACTTTAGACGGTGTGACTTTCAACCTTGGGGATACCACGGTAACCTTTACCACCACTGACGGTAGTGGCAATACAGCTGTTTGCAGTTTTACCGTAACAGTAGAAGACAACCAGGCTCCTCAGATTGTTTGTCCGCTGGACATTATAATCGATGCAGAACCGGGCATGTGCAGTGCACAGGTATTCTTTGGTAATGCCACTGCATTAGACAACTGTAGCGGATTCCTCCCTACCGTTCAAACTGAAGGTCCTGTAAGCGGAAGTATCTTCCCAATAGGGGATACCGTGATCAGCTTTATGGCGACGGATAATGCAGGAAATGTGTCTACATGTAGTTTTACCATTACCGTGGTAGATAATCAGGCACCGTTGGCCGTATGCCAGAACATTACAATACAACTGGACGCTAATGGCTTTGCAACGATAACAGCAGAAGACCTTGATGGTGGTTCTACAGACAACTGCGGATCTGCACTTACCTTCACGGCTAGCCAGACAGCATTTGATTGTAGTCACGTAGGAAATAACACCATCACTCTAACGGTAACCGATGCCGCCGGAAACAGCAGCACCTGCACCGCTATCGTAACGGTAGAAGACAACATCGCACCGGTAGCTCAGTGTGTGGCACCTTTCACCATCCAGCTAGATGCAACCGGAAACGCGAGCATCACTGCTGCAGATATCGATAACGGCAGCACCGACAATTGTGGTGTGGCATCGATGATTTTGAGCCAAAGTGCATTTACCTGTGCAGACCTTGGGGAAAATACTATCACCCTTACCATTACAGACCCAAGTGGTAACAGTACAACTTGCACCACTACTGTAACTGTTGAAGATAACAGCAATCCTATAGTAACGTGTATTGACTTTACTCTGGCACTGGGACCTGACGGAACAGCGCTATTGACACCTGAGGATATTGGCGGAACGTCAACAGACAACTGTGCAATCACCATCACAGCGATTGACATAGAGGAATTTGACTGTTCTGATATTGGGACCCCTGTTTTAGTCACATATTTTGCAAGTGATTCCAGTGGCAATATTGCATCATGTACCGCAATGGTAACTGTAGTGGATACTTTAGGACCTGTAATAGATTGTCCTTTAGACCAGACTGTGGACTCTGACCCAGATTCTATTACCTATACACTACCTGATTATTTTGGAGAAGGTATTGTTACAGCGACAGACAACTGTACTATACCGGTGACTATATTCAGTCAGTCACCAGCACCCGGCACGTTGTTACTGGATGGCACATACACCATCACCTTAACAGCTACCGATGCATTTGATAACGAGTCAGTTTGTACCTTTGAACTTATAGTGGATACTATCTTGGGAAGAGATGATAACCGTTTAGACTTCAGTAGCCTGACGTTGTATCCTAACCCAGCTGAATATACAGTAACTATTGGTAATCCTAAATTTATGGCGATAGACAATATAAATGTATATGATATACAGGGACGTTTGGTACTTTCTAAAAACACCGGTGGCGCTACCGGCAACCAGACACTGGAAGTGGGCCATTTAGCCTCTGCCGTGTATATGGTTGTAATTGAAAGTAACGGCAAACAAGCCGTGAAGCGATTGATTAGAAAATAAGGAAAGTTAAAAGTACGAAGGTAGAAGTACCAAGCTTGTCTTCTACTTCATACTTCCCACCCCTAACTTTAAAAAACCCTCCCGAAGATTGTTTTGAGGAGGGTTTTTTATGAAAGGCTTTCCAGACGAAGCTTTAGCGTAAGTTGGTTCAAGGGTTGAAATAGCTCACTGCAGGTGGACGAATCTACAAAGGAACCACTTAATGATTCCCAAAACAGTTCCCTTAATTTCTAAACAACTAAACAACTCAATTTCTTAAATTCTCAACTTGTAAATAGCAACCGGCAACAGGTAGCAAGGCTGAAGGTTTTGTTTCCACCTGCTTATTTTCTTTATAAAAAAATAAGCGTAATTTACTCTTCAATAGCAGACTGTAAAACCATCCATACATTCTCTGCGAGGATTTTTTGACCTTCAGCAGTTGGATGAATCCCGTCTGATTGATTTAAGGAAGAAATACCGCCCACATTTTCCAGTAAAAACGGAATGAGGATTGCATTGTTTTTCACTGCAAGTTCCGGGAATATATTTTTAAATTGAGCAGTGTATTGTACTCCCATATTTGGTGGTATTTGCATACCTGCGATAAGAATTTTAATACCTGGATTTTTTTGTTTTACGGTATCTATTATGACTTGCAGATTTTTGCGGGTTTCTTCCAGAGGCACCCCGCGCAAGCCGTCATTTGCTCCTAGTTCCAAAACAAATACATCTATCTTTTGATTAAGCAACCAATTAATTCTATTTTTTCCGCTGGCAGTGGTTTCACCGCTCAATCCTGCGTTGATAGTTTGGTAAGAAAGGTCTAAACTGTCTATTTTTTTTTGAATCAGGGCAGGATACGCTTCTTCTTCAGATAACCCATAACCGGCAGTAAGACTGGTGCCAAAAAAGAGAATGGTTTTAGAATCGGTTTTATTCTCAGATGGTATATCAGTATTTGAATTTTCAATAGTGTTTTGCTTATTTTCAGTTGTTTTTTCGCCACAAGAAAAATATAAAACTGACAGTAAAATATAACAAAACATTAACAGGGTGCGCATAGCATTCGGGTTTTAAATTAAAATCATTTCTTTAATTTGCGTTCTTTCAAAAAAAAAGCTAAAAGGAGTTTAATGGCAAAGATACTAAACATTCAGCATGTGGGGAAAACCTATTCCAGCGGCACAAAAAAAATAACCGTTTTAGAGGATATTACCTTTAACGTGGAAGAAGGAACTACATTTTCCATTGTGGGACCCTCAGGAAGTGGTAAAACTACACTTCTAGGACTATGCGCTGGTCTCGATCAACCGGATTCCGGAACAATAAATTTGTGTGAAGAGGATTTGCAAAAATTAAATGAAGATCAGCGAGCCTTATTAAGAAATAGAAAAGTGGGATTTGTTTTTCAGGATTTTCAGTTACTTCCTACACTTACTGCTCTGGAAAATGTAGCTGTACCTCTAGAATTACAAGGGGCAAAAAATGCTGCTAAAATAGCAAGCGAACTTTTAGGCAAAGTAGGACTGGCTGACCGTATACACCATTATCCTTCCCAACTATCTGGAGGGGAACAGCAGCGGGTGGCAGTTGCCCGAGCTTTTTCAAATTCGCCTTCCATACTTTTTGCAGATGAACCTACTGGGAATTTAGATGCGGCTACAGGCGAAAAAATAATTGATTTACTTTTTAATTTAAACAAAGAGCTGGGAACAACCCTTGTAATTGTAACCCATGACCTGGAACTCGCACAAAAAACCAAGAACATTCTTCGGTTAAAAGGCGGTAAAATAGTAGCCCACGAAAATGGTATCGCATGGTAAAAAATACTGACTCGTTTTATCCAAAGGCTGCTTTTGGGTGGCTTTTAAAAATGGCTTGGCGTGATGGAAAAGCCAGTAGTAGAAAACTAGTGTTATTCATGGCTTCTATCGTTTTGGGAATTGCTGCAGTGGTTTCCATACAATCTTTTGGCGAAACATTAAAAGAAAATATAGGCTTGCAATCCAAAGCCCTTATGGGGGCTGATTTTAAAATAGATAGCAACAGTCCGCCAAATGAAAGGGTACAAAGTATTATGGATTCTCTAGGAGGTGCTAATGCAAGGGAAATAAGTTTTTCTTCCATGGCTGCTTTTCCGGGAATGAAAGGCACGAAGTTAGTGCAAGTACGGGGTATTGATGCGGGATTCCCATTTTATGGCATGCTGGAAACAGAACCAAGAGATGCTGCACAAAACTATCAAAAAGAACATGCAGCACTTGTAGATGCAACTTTATTACTTCAATTCAATCTAAAGCCCGGAGATAGTATTAAAATTGGCGCAGTAACTTTTCCAATAGCAGGTGCTTTAAAAGCTGCTGCAGGAAGTAATGCTGTTTTTAGTTCTGTGGCACCTCCTGTAATTATTCCTTATGGGTATATAGAAGAAACAGGATTAGTACAAACCGGAAGCAGGGTTAAATATGACTACTATTTTGTAAGCGAAAGGAATACAGATTTAAAACTACTTAATATTGTTTTAGGTCCCATATTGGATACAAACGATGCTGATCTAGATACGCACACTTCTACAAGTGAAAGACTGGGTCGTAGATATGATAATTTTGGGAAGTTTCTTAACCTGGTGGCCTTTATTGCCCTTTTATTGGGCTGTGTAGGTATAGCAAGTGCCATACATATTTATATAAAAGAAAAATTGCGAGCGGTTGCCGTGCTTAAATGCTTGGGAGCTACTAAAAGACAAACATTCTTAATTTACTTGATACAAATTGCCGGCATAGGATTTCTTGGTGGAATTATTGGTACTGCGTTAGGTTTATTTCTTCAACAATTGTTTCCATTACTCTTAGGGGATCTTTTGCCTGTGGATGTTCAATTGAGATTTTCATTGCAGGTTATTGTAATGGGGGTTCTATTAGGGGTGTTTATGTCAGTTCTATTTGCACTATACCCATTGATGCGCACTTTATATGTTTCCCCATTACAGGCGTTACGCATTTCTGAAGAAGAATCCGCAAAATCCAGAATAGCGGGAATTATGGTATTATCAGCCATTTTTCTGTTTATTTTTCTCTTTTCCTTTTGGCTATTGGAGGACTGGCAATATTCAATGGCATTTGTGGGTGGGATATTAGTTGTTTTTTCAATTTTGGCCGGAGTCGCTCACTTATTTATGAAAAGTATCCAAAAATTCTTTCCTTCTTCATGGGGTTTTGTTGCAAGACAGAGTTTAAGAAATCTCTTCAGACCGCAGAACCAAACTCTGGTTTTAATTTTAGCAATAGGAGTGGGGTCATTTTTAATTAGTACGTTATATTTCACTAAAGATGTTTTATTGGCACAGGCTTCCTTTGATTCTAATGCAAATAGTCCCAATATGATTTTATTGGATATACAAACAGCACAGAAAGATAGTATTGCAGCCGTTATAAAGACAAACGGTCATCCAGTGATAGATAATATGCCTATAGTAACGATGCGTGTACAAAATATAAATGGAAAAACGGTAAATGAAATACGGCTGGACACAACTTCTAGCATAAGAAGATGGATTTTAAATCATGAGTTTCGGGTTTCATATAGGGATTCCTTATCTTCTTCGGAAACCATAGCGGAAGGGCAATGGATACCTGAAATTAGAAATACTCAGAAAATGATACCCATATCCATTAGTGATAATTTTGCTGATGATGCTCAGGTTACCATAGGAGATAAAATTATTTTTAATGTGCAAGGGGTTTTAATGAATACCGTTGTTAGAAGTATTAGAAAAGTAGACTGGAGTGAAATGCAAATGAATTTTTCCATACTATTTCCTGTAGGGATTTTAGAACAAGCACCTCAATTTTCAGTTTTAACTACAAATGTTCCTGACGAATCAAGCTCTGCATTACTCCAGCAGGAGTTAGTAAAGGGTTTTCCAAATGTCACTATTATTGATTTACGTCAGGTCATTACTGTAGTTGAAAAAATGCTCAATAAAATTTCATGGCTTATTAGTTTTATGGCATTTTTTAGTATTCTTACCGGAATTATTGTACTACTGGGTGCTGTTAGGACTAGTAAATACCAAAGGGTAAAAGAAAGCGTTCTTTTGCGAACTATTGGTGCTACAAGCAAGCAAATAGTAAAAATTGCCTTTTTTGAATATCTGTATTTGGGTGTTTTGGGAGCGCTTTCAGGAATTCTATTGTCTTTACTAAGCAGCCAGCTTTTAGCGTGGCTGGTTTTTGACACTAGTTTTATTCCTTCGTTTGTACCTTTTATTGTACTTCTACCGGGGATTTCTTTATTAGTATTAGCAATCGGTTTAGGAAATAGTGTAAGCGTGATTAAAAGCCCGCCACTGGAAGTATTACGCAAGGAGAGTAGATAATTATATGGTAATTAAGATTAGTACCAATCAAGGATTATGTAGAAATTCCAAAAGCTTCCCGCGTGTTAGCGGTTATTCTTTTTAAGTTTTCTTCCATTTTTTTTGGAATTTTTATTTGTCTTATTTTTTCAAGATGTAACGGTTTGTGAGCATCTGTGGCCACAAAATCTATCATGTTTTCGGTTAGTAATTCATAGGCTTTTTTCTGAACTTCATTTCCATAATGGTTACTAAGAGAAAGTAAATTGAGTTGGAGTGAGCAACCTCGTCTTTTAAATTCCTTACTATCTTTTAACTGAACATAGGAGTATCTTTCAGGATGTGCTAATATGGGCGAGTAACCTTGATTTTGCATAGCAAAAATTTGTTGTTCTGTA